>Ga0209826_1000019_pt1 | contig 100559 bp, 83 predicted proteins | sample GOMGulsemesocosm_5_FD_184637 | JGI IMG/M metagenome (GOLD analysis project Ga0209826, IMG submission 184637) | Methane-oxidizing microbial communities from mesocosms in the Gulf of Mexico - GOM15C Gulf of Mexico (SPAdes) (version 2) | ecosystem: Environmental > Aquatic > Marine > Cold seeps...
AAATTTATTGCAAAAAGCTGTAACTGCTACCGATATTCCTATTATTGGGAGTTTGAATGGTGTGACTAATGAGGGCTGGATTGATTATGCTAAACAAATTCAGCAAGCAGGGGCGAGTGCTTTAGAGTTAAATGTTTATTATATTCCAACGGATATTAATAAGACGGGTGTAGAAGTAGAGCAACGTTATTTTGATATTTTACAAGCTGTAAAATCATCAGTTTCAATACCAGTAGCCATTAAATTAAGTCCTTTTTTTAGTGCGACAGCTAATTTTGCTAAGCGATTAGATGATGCTGGGGCGGATGGTTTGGTTTTATTTAATCGGTTTTTTCAGCCAGACTTTAATCTCGATACATTGCAAATTGATCCACGTGCTCATACTGGCTCAGCTGAAGAAATAAGGGTTCCTTTACTTTGGATTGCAGTACTACACGGCCAAATTAAAGCATCACTTGCTGCAAGTCGAGGCGTGCAAACCTCAACTGAGGTGATTAAATATCTACTGGCTGGAGCAAATGTAGTGATGGTTGCATCTGCTTTAATGAAGCATGGGCCTCAATATATTCAAGTTTTATTGGATGAGCTAGAGCAATGGTTAGAAGCTAGAGATTATGCCTCAGTCACTGAAATTAGAGGAAAAATGAGTCATAAAAATGTGGTAAACCCTGATGAGTTTGAAAGGGTGAATTATATTAAGGCATTGGGACGAGCGGGAAGGGCTTCAAAATTCTAGTTAACGTGGGGGAGGATAAGTGCTGGGAGGCAAAGCTAAACTAGCCTGAAATTATTTTTGATATTTTAATACCACAGAGTTTATCATTCAAATGATTTGGCTGGAGCTTGAGTATATGCAGTGTAAATTATTAATCGTGAACACCTAGTTCTTAAATATCAGTTAAAGCATTCATGATGTTTAATGATAGGTGTTCTCTATTTAGTAAGCTAGTAAAAGACTAAAGTGTCTCTAGTTACTTTAGAATCAAGGTTATTTTTCATATTCTACAACTGAATATCCTTTGTTATTTTGCTTTTTTGCCTTGCTGACTTTAGCTTTAACTTTATCGTGTGCAGAAAATGGGTTATCTCCCATCCGCATATGCTTTCCATTTACCATATCATTATCTGATTGGCTGGTATGCGTGTTCCGCATATGCTTCCCTTTTGTCATGTCAACATCTGAAGCGCTGGTGTGAGTATTTTGCATGCTTTTATCTTTAGCAACTGCTATTGCAGGTAGAGTAGAGCACAATATAACTGTTAATATTATTTTTTTCATTTTCTTCCTCTTGATGGTTAAAGTTTCATGTCTTGTTAAGTAAAACTATATCATAATTTTATAATATAAAAAACTACAAATGTTGTCGGCCAAGTTTTTGATTGCTAGTTATTAATAATCAATAAATTATATTGAGGAAAAATTAAAATTTATTAAAAGTAACTTCTCCTAGGTTGTGAAATAAAACGAATGAATATCAAATACTTAATTTAATTCTGAAAGTTCCTCTTCAAGACGTTTTATCTTGTTTTTCTCTTCTTTAATTTTGTTTTGGTACTTACGAACTTTATCTGTTTTTTGGTACTCTTGAGCTTCTTTTAAGTCGGATTCATATTCTGAAATCTCTTTATTTACCGCCCCTATTTTTTCAATTAGCTCGTCCTTAAGTCCGTTGTTAGTGCAATTCTCCTTTGCATTATTTAATGATCGTTTTAAACCATTTGTTTTACGCTCATTGCCTTTTTCTTGAGAAATCTTAAGTTGCTTTTCTATCTCGCAGAATTTCTGTTCACAGCCTTTCAAATTATCGCATTTAGGTGATGCTATGACTGGAAGCGATGTTGTAAATAATAGCAATCCTGCGAGTGTAGTTATTGAAACTGAAAATACTGCAATAACATTTTTAACAATGATATTCCTTATTTTTGTTTGTAAAGTTAAAGGTTATTTATAATCAGCTTAGTATGAGTGTTGGCTTGTTAATATATAGATCTGGATACTGAAAAAGTAGCGAGGACATATATAAATAATTAAGCGGGCTCTCTAACAGCATTAGGGAACCCGAAAATTGATAATTAGACTGATTTTTTTCGGCTATAGAAAAAATAACCTAGCCCTGCTGCTATTAAAAAACCAATAATAGGAAACATATTATTAGAATCATTTTTTGCTTTAGCCGTATTGGGAAATCTAAATTTGGTTAAAACACCTAAGCCAGAATCATTAATATCTATTGTAATAGACTTTGCATTTAGCCCTATTAACTGTACTTCGCCCCCATCAAAAGCCTTATAGTTTTTTGATCTATTTTCGGTAAAATTCGGATAGATAGGGAGTAAAGAGAAACTCGCCTTAGATCCTAGCGCTTGCGCTATTTCAGTTTCTAGTTGTAGGGTCGACTTTCCCTTAGTTTGTACAACTAGCGGAGTATTATTATCAATGGTGATGGTAACCGTGCCGCCCGCAGCTTCATATTTTATATCAGAGGTAAAGTTTCTAACATATTCAACGGCAGCTGTATAAACAAGATTGATAGAAATATCGACAGAAGCACTGGAAAAACTTTTGCCTGGAATGCTGTAACTTAAAGTTTGGTTGGTATAGTCTCGGGTCGTAATTCGGTCAACCGCAAAACTCTCTTTATTGTAGATAAGTAATTCGGCTTTATCATTGCTTAACTTAGAAATGGCACCTCGGTCACTAGGTGCTTCAGTTTTAATTGCAGCGTTAAGTGATCCCGATACTTTTTTTGCAACTTCAATAGCCGTCATTGGTTTTTTATCATTAATACCTTTAATAAAAGTTAAACCATTTGCTTTGTTGAAGTTTATTCCTTCTTTTTGCCAAGACACCATGGAAGAAAATGAAGTTTCAATCGTTCTTTTTGGTGTGCTGGTTTGTATGAGTAATTGATCGTTTTTTTCTGGGTTGGCCGTGCTGATTGAAGGAAGTCCCATTAGGCAGGCAAGAAGTATGCTTAGATTTGATTTTTTTCTTTTTATCATTATTTTATCCTCAGTATATTCATCCAGCCTATCACAGTTAAAATTTGAGAGGGCTAGAAATAATAAATACTCTGCTAGTAATTTTAAAAACACGTAGAATATGCTCCCTCTAAAAATAATTTACACATTAATAAATATAAACATAATTAATGTGCTTCTATTCGGAATAAAAAATGCTCGCAACCGCAAATATCACCATGCAATTTGGCGCCAAGCCATTATTTGAAGACGTTTCAGTTAAATTTGGTAACGGCAATCGTTACGGATTAATTGGTGCAAACGGCTGTGGTAAATCAACCTTTATGAAAATTTTAGGGGGAGATTTAGAGCCTTCAGGGGGGAATGTTTCCAAAGACCCTCATGAGCGTATTGGTAAACTAAAACAAGATCAATTCGCTTATGAAAAATATGCGGTGATTGATACCGTTATTATGGGCCATGATGAATTATGGGCTGTAAAGTCTGAGCGTGATGCTATTTACGCAAACCCTGATATGTCAGAAGAAGATGGTATGCGTGCAGCAGAACTAGAATCTGAGTTTGCGGAAATGGATGGTTATACGGCTGAAGCACGGGCAGGTGAATTATTGGCAGGTGTTGGGATAGATGTAGAACAACATTATGGTCTTATGAGTGAAGTCGCTCCAGGTTGGAAATTACGGGTATTGTTAGCGCAAGCCCTGTTTTCTGAGCCTGATATTATGTTGCTTGATGAGCCAACAAACAACTTGGATATTAACGCGATTCGCTGGTTAGAAGGCGTGTTAAATGAGCGTAATTGCACCATGGTTATCATTTCGCATGATAGACACTTTTTAAATAGTGTTTGTAGTCATATGGCTGATTTAGATTATGGTGAAATTCGTGTTTACCCCGGTTCGTATGATGATTATATGACAGCTGCAACGCAGGTTATTGAAAGTATGCAGTCGGAAAACGCTAAAAAGAAAGCACAAATTTCAGAGCTAAAAGCCTTTGTGAGTCGATTCTCTGCCAATGCATCAAAATCAAAGCAAGCAACATCAAGAGCTAAACGACTAGATAAAATTAGTTTAGATGAGATAAAACCTTCAAGTCGTCAAAACCCTTTTATCCGTTTTGAGCAAGATAAAAAACTGCATCGTTTAGCCTTAGAAGTTGAAGGCTTGGGTAAAAGTTATGACACTGAATTGTTTAAAGAGCTTAATTTAATGGTTGAGGTGGGGGAGCGGGTAGCCATTATCGGCCCCAATGGTATTGGTAAAACAACCCTATTAAAATGTTTAATGGGTGAAGAACTTCCATCAGCAGGTTTTGTAAAATGGTCAGAAAATGCAGATATTAGCTACTGCGCCCAAGATCATGCCCCTGAATTTAAAAGCAATGAGTCGCTAATCCCTTGGATGGATCAATGGCGTAAACCAAAGGATGACGATCAGGCTATTAGAGGTACTTTAGGGCGCTTATTATTCTCTCAAGATGATCTTGAGAAAAAAGTAGGGGTGCTTTCTGGAGGAGAGAAAGGTCGGATGATTTTTGGTAAGCTAATGTTACAACGTGCCAATATCATGTTACTAGATGAGCCGACTAATCATTTAGATATGGAATCAATTGAATCATTAAATTTAGCCTTAGAAAATTACGATGGTACCTTGATTTTTGTCAGTCATGACAGAGAATTTGTATCATCACTTGCTACACGAGTCATTGAATTGACACCAAAAGGCATTGTAGATTTCCGTGGAACCTACGAAGATTATCTAGACAGTCAAAAGCAAAGCTAGAAAAAGGTGGTAGGAGGGGCCTCTGGCCGCGACCGAAATAAGATAAAGCTGTCGCGACCATAGGTCCCTCCTACATTTTTCTGCAAGTATTTGAGGTGGCAGCCGATAATTATAAAATTTAAGATTGATCTAGTAGCTTTTCAAACGCCAATACAGGTACTGGTTTACTAAAGTAATAACCTTGTACATATTCACATTGAAATTGGTTTAATATTTCTAGCTGTTCTTTAGTTTCTACACCTTCGGCAACAACTGATAAACCAAGATTTTTGGAAATTGTAATAATAGAGGTGACGAGCGCCTCATCACTTTTATCTTCCGTAATATCCATAATAAAAGACCTATCAATTTTGACGGTGGAAACGGGTAGGTTTTTTAAGTAGCTTAATGATGAATAGCCTGTACCAAAGTCATCTAGTGAAAAGCTTACGCCTTTACTAATTAATTCTTCCATTTTTGTAACAGATTTCTTTACATCATTAATCAGGCTATATTCTGTAATTTCAATGTCAATACATTGGGCGGGAACATTAATTTTATCTATTAGATGAATAACGGATTGAGCAAAATGTTCGTCTTGAAATTGGCGTGAGCTGATATTTATACTGAGTCTTTGAGCAGGTTTCCAAAGCCCTTCTTTTATCCAGAGAGCAAGTTGTTTTAAGCTTTCCTCTAATACCCAGTGGCCTACATCCATCATCAGTCCTGATGACTCAAGAATATCTAGAAAGTAACCTGGTGCTTTTATGCCACTTTCTGGGTCATTCCAGCGTAATAATACTTCTGCCCCATGAATAAGACCTGTTGATGTTTCATTTTTGGGCTGAAAATAAAGGATAAACTCATTGTTACTGTAAGCTTTTCTTAATTTCCGTTCTAGCTCTAACTGACGGTGAACCTGTATGCTCATATCCTTATGAAAGACTTCAAATTGGTCTTTTCCTGACTTTTTTGCTTCGTACATAGCAGTATCAGCAAAACGCAGTAGTTCATGACTATTGTCTGTTCCAGCAGAAAACATTGATATTCCAATACTTGCTGTTAAATTGAATGTCATATTTTCAACTAAAATATCTTTTGCAATAAATGTATTTAATTTTTTTGTTACTTGGCGAGCTTGGTTAATAGCTTCTAGTGACTCGTTGCTCAGGCCTGTAAGAATGACTACAAACTCATCACCACCCAGTCGAGCAAGTGTATCTTCACCTCGAATCTCTGATTGTAAGCGTTGAGCAATTTCTTTTAAAACTAAATCACCGGTTGGATGACCAAGCGAGTCATTGACATATTTAAAATTATCCAGATCAATGTATAAAAGGGCGCTATGAGTTTTGTTTCGGTTAACGCGATCGATTTCATGATCGAGTTGCTTTAATAGCTCGTTGCGATTAGCTAACCCTGTTAGCGTATCGTAATAGGCTAGGTATTTTATAGTGTCTTCTGCTGATCGTAGGCTACGAATATCTTTTGCGACTGTTGAAAAGAAGTCTATCTCGCCTTGTGCTGATTTATGGGTGATTAATACTTGAGAGCTTAAAATTTTATCATTTGATTTGGATATAAAGGTCGTTTCCCCTTTCCACATACCATGTTTAATTGCATAAGGGATACCCTCTGACATAATTAGCATGGCATCATCATTGTCGTGAAAATCAGATAAGCGTATCTTACTTAAGTTTTCATCGGGTGTTATCCCTAGAAAATTACGTCCAGCTTTATTTAAATAAGTAAGAAAGCCATCGACGTCAGCAATACAAATTAAATCAGGTGTTGCTTCTAAAATAGCCAGTAAGCGGTTTTGTTGTTCGAGGACTATTTTATTATCTAGAACCAGTCGCCATTCTCGTAACACACGATTGGCAATGAGTGGTAGTTCTCGTAAGGTCTGGTCTGATTTTACAACATAATCCAAGGCACCAGCTTTGATTGCTTTAACTGCAATAGCTTCATCTCCAAAACTGGTCATTATAATAATGGGGCATGTTTGTTTCTGTAGGCATTGTTCAATAAAATGAATGCCATCGCCATCGGGTAGGCGAAAATCAGTAATGATTAAATCAGGTTGGTATTGTGAAAGAAGTTGGCAAGCATCTGTCAGGTTATGTCGAGTTGTTATTTGATAATGAGGGTGCGTTTCAAATGAGCGTAAGATAATAGCTTCATGTGCAAGGTCATCTTCGACCAATAGAATTTTGTATTTTACTTCTCTATTGTTGGTTGTCGATTTAATAGTAATTGCTTCGTTCATTAATCAGTCTCATTAATATTTGAAAATGTTTTAGATTTAAAAATTGTTAAGTGTTACAAATGATTTCTTCTATAGCCTGGCTTTTCTCTATAACTTCTGACAGTAACTCAAAAAGGATACATTTTGAAATCTTTAAGTCATCTAAAGAGGTGCTTATTACTAGTGGCAATTGATCAAAATCAATTTCAGTTAGGTCGGTATTTGATTCAATAAAGTGAGCTAGTAAATCAGCAGTACTAACAAGTTTAGCTTCTTTTGGATAAAGCTGGGAATCATTAGGTCGATGATGGTATTTAACTGTTTCACTGACAGGTTTAGGAACGCCCCAATTCTCTAAAAGCAAAGCCCCAACAATAGGGTGGCTAAAACCTAATAGTGATTGTTCAATCTGGTATCTATCTTTATTGTCATTTTCTTTGTGCCATTCAATGGTTGATGATAATTCAGGTTCATTTTTATAGATAATGAGTTGACCTAGGTCGTGTAAAAGGCCTGTCAGGAACAATAGCTCAGGTTCGGGGGCTGATATTGATTCAGCAAGTAACTTGGCTGCAATTCCACAGCGTATGCTATGTCTCCAAAACTGGGTAATATCAATTCCATTGTCAATTAATGGCGTGACAGAATTAACGACTGAACTTACCAGTACAATATTACGTAAATCATATTCACCTATGAGATTTATGGCTGTTCCAATATTATAAATAGTATTGGGTAGTGCATAATAAGAGCTATTGATTATTCTTAGTGTACGTGCACAAAGGGCAGGATCGATGCTGATAATTTCGGCAATATTGTCACGAGTATGTGTCGGGTTTTTAAGGGTTTCTTCTAATTGAGTGTAGACACTGGGTAAGCTGACAAGGTGTACAACATTAGCTACTAGAGCTTCAGGCGTGTTGGCTTTTACTGATGACTGCAAAATATATCCTTTTTATTTTATAAATTAAAAATAGTTTTGATATTGTTTTTATTCAATCCAGTTGAGGTGACTTGTTCCATATTAGCCAATAAAAACCGATACTTTCAAGCATCGGCATAAACTGTTGTAAATCTAAAGGTTTAACCAAATAACTGTTGGCATAGTTATCATAAGCTTGGGTAATATCTTTTTCCGCAGATGAAGTTGTCATAATAACAACGGGTATACGCATAAGTTCAGGGTCAGTTTTAATTATTTTTAATACTTCCAGACCATCTATTTTAGGTAAACGTAAATCAAGTAAAATCAACTCTGGCCTTGGTGATGACAAGGGGGCGCTATAAGTATTACGTTGATATAAATAGTCTAAAGCGGCTTGTCCATCAGTCACATGATTTATTTTATTAGCTAAATTTAAATCCTTGAAATTACGCTTTACTATAGTAGCATGAGCTTCTTCATCTTCAACTAACAAAATAGTAATAGGGCTACCTTCCATTATGGTTCTCCATATGCTTTTAAATGAGTGGCTTCAGGTAGGGTAAATAAGAAACATGTTCCTTGACCAAGACCTTCCGATTCTACATGTATTGTTCCTTGGTAAAGCTCTACTATACGCTTTATCAGTGCTAATCCCAAACCACTACCATCAATGTCGGGGTTTAGCTGTTCGAATATTTCAAATATTTTATCATTATACTGTGGCTCAATTCCGACACCATTATCCTTAACATAAAAAGTGGGTGTGCTATTTATATTATGGATACCTATTTCAATTAAAGGGTTGGGTTGTGTGCCTCGATATTTAATTGAATTTTCAATTAGGTTCTGCCATATTTGAATGAATTCAGAATGATCACCTAATAAAGTTAGATCAATATTATCAACCTTAATATTGATATTATTTTCAGAAATGCTACCCGCAGTCAGATCTAATACATCATCGATTAGTTGTTTAAATGAAAAGGGAATTATATTTTTTGCTTGTCTGCCAACACGAGAAAATTCAAGTAAGTCGTCCAGCAATATGCTCATCTTATCAGTGGCTGATGCCATAAATCCAATGTCTTCAGCAATTCTTGTTTTATCAGATTTTTCAATATCCTGAGTTAAATAACTAAGGAAGGTTTTGACGGTCACTAATGGACTTTTTAAGTCATGAGAAATCATGTAAATAAATTGCTCAAGCTCGGTGTTTTTTTCTAGCAATTCTTTATCTATTCTTTTTCTGTCAGTAATATTACTGATGATAGCATAGTAAACAGGAGGGTCTGAAACATCATACATTTGCAAACGCACTTCGACGGGGTAGCAACTAGTATCTTTACGCTGATGTATTGTTTCAAATATTAATTGCAGCTGTTTTCTTTCTTTCAATGGGCTGATAAATTCAGAAAAGTCCTGAAGAGTATATTCAGGTTTAATATCAACAGGTGTTAATTGGTACAGCTCATCTATGGAATAACCTAAATTCTGACGAGCACCTTGGTTAACTTGTATAAAGTGAAGTGTTTCTACATCAAAAATATATATTTCGTTAGATGATTGTTCTAGTACATGACCTAGGCGTAAACTGTTCTTTTCAGCTTCATTACGTTCAGAAATAACGTATTTTAAACGTTTGCTCAATTGCCAAAAATAAAGGAAAAAAAGAGTAACTATTAACAGTAATGCTAAAGCAATTAAAAAATAACGTAACCAATATTGTTTATACCAAGGTTTATTCGACGAATAAATAAACCCATCAAGAGAATAATTGGCAGGGGCTTTGCCTTGTTTAACGAAAACATCGGCCATTCTTTTCCATCTGCCAGGGTTTGTCTGTCCAATTTCCACGAGACTAGGTAACATAAGGTTTTTTATAGTTTGTGCTTCAAATGCTAAATGTTCACGTGATTCTAGAGTAGGGTATTCTTTAATAATGAGATCTATTATTTCATTAGAATGATCCATAGCATATTGCCAGCCTCGTAAAGTGGCTTGCAAAAAGCGTTCGACCCTTTCTGGGTGGTTATTTACTTCATTTTCTGTGGTAAAAAGAGTATCTCCATAAAAGTCTACACCATAATTAATTGGATTAAGGACTCGGCTTTTTATACCTGCTTTTTCTAATAAAAAAGGACGGTTTATTATATAAACCCCCATGGCATCAACTGATTTATCAACTAATTCATCAATAACATAGCTTTGTTCTACGACTTCTATATCTGATAATTTAACACCTTCATGATATAGCATAGCTAATGTATTGATGGAGTTATCGCCCATTTGTAACATGACTTTTTTACCAATAAGGTCATGAGGGGAATAAATCTTACTATCAGCTCTAACTAATATAGCTGTTGGAGAGTGTTGAAAAATAGGTGCGAGTGCAACAACGGGTTTACCTTGAAGGCGAGCGTGTAATAAATCTGTTTGTGTTTGGCCGTAGTGAGCATTGCCTGATAAAACTTCATCAACAGTTTGTTTTCCTAATTTGGCTTCAATAAGATTAACATCAAGGCCAACTTCTTCGTAGTAACCTTGATCAATTGCGGCATAAAAGCCTGCGAATTGAAACTGGTGAAGATAGCGTAATTGTACTGAGATAGGTTCTAATTTGTTTGTATTTATCGTGGTTTCTGCTTGTATCGAGGAAGCAAAGATAAAAAATAAACTGCAAAAAATACGGTAACAAAGTTTAGTGTGTATCTGCATGAGCCAGTTGTATATTGTGGTCAATGAAAAATCTTACTTCTGGGCTCTATTGTTACTTATTTAGAAAAATATATCTTGAATATAAAATATAGATTTCACCGTTACAAAAAATTAATGCGTTATTTTTAAGTTTTCTAGTAAATCTTGCCAAGACTCTTTAATCATTATTGTGGGTGGGTAATCAAATTCACAATAGTTTTTTGGTAAGGTTGATTGATATTGCTGTATCTGTGTTTTAACTAAACGTGTTTCTTCTTGGTTAAGTGATTGAAAGCCTCGACCGTATTGCCAGCCGTATCCCCAACGATACCAAACGGGAAAAATGGGTAACCCTCCAAGTCTAACGCCAATATACATTGTTTTAGCAAGTATTGCATTGTTGGTTGATTTTAATACACAAGCTTGTAATGCCTTGTCTGCTTGTTTTTTTTGTTGTTCAGAGCCACCTTGCCAGTAGGCAATATCATGAGTAATGCAGCAACCACACCAAAGATTTTTTTCACTTAATGTTCCATCAGGAAATTGAGAGCAACCATCACTGCTAAATGCTTTTAGTTGATCCGCGATTACCGAATGACTCGCTAATAGAAGAATATTGAAAATTAATCTTTGGCGCTTTGTTAGCATTGTCTAGTTCCAGCTTTTTAATTCATTAAAATAATAGCGTGTTTTTGATTTAATTTGTTGTTCTTTATTTTCAATATAAGAGGCTAATAAAATCACAAATAAGCCTAATATAATACTGCTAATCCAAGGTGTATTTGAATATAGATTAACTGCATATTCCCAGTAAAATAAAATGCCGCCAATAATACTGATATTACCGCAGAAGAATGCTATTTTCTCACGATGTTTCATACCATAGATAGTTAAGAAAATACCTGAGGCGATAGAGGTAACGGGGGCAATAATTGCTGTATCTGTTTGGTTTATCAATGCACTGTAATTTAACCCTAAAATAATAACAGCACTAGCAAAACGATAGATGCGTGAGTGGTAAGTCACTTGTCCTGATAAAGAGAATAAAATAAAAGCAGCGGGTAAAATAAATAGAGGGTTGGTTATATCGCCATATTCAAGAGAGATATTTCCCCATATTGCCATGGCTGCAAAAGTGCCAATCCATTGTGCAATATATATAATTGTTCCTGATGATGTGTAGCGTTGTATATCGTAAATACAGTAGACCACAATAATACCTAAAATAACGGTGGCTAATAAAGGTGTGCTTGGGTGAAGTAGGCTACGACCAATAATAATCCATAAAGGTAGGCTTAGTAGAGCTCGTGCTGCAAGTCCTTCAAATAATTGCATACTGCTATCATTGTGTAAATTGTGTTCTATTTGTCTAATAAAGATAAACAAACCAGCAATGATAAAAGGGATAATTTGAGCATCTCTAACGGGTAGAATTAACACTATATTAGCTGCACATGAAGCTATCAATAATGTTTTAAGATGTTTTCTAGCCAGAATTGAATAGCTAGCATAACTAACCAAGACTAATAGTGCGCCTGTTATAACAAGGTCAACAGCAATAATGCCAGGGCTTACATGGCTGAACTGTAAGGATGTAAAGCTGGGTTGCAGTGCATTATCGCCATGCAAATAGGCATAAATCATGGCACTGACTTGCGACACTTGTACTGATAAAAAGGCGGTACCTAAGCCAAAAAATATTCTTGCGCCTTTGGTTTCATTGAATAAATAGGCGCAAATAAGTCCACCGCCACATAATAATAAAGTAAGTCCTAAGCTGACCCAGTAGCGATAAGTGGCCGATATTTCACTATAGCCTTGTAGCATAAAGCTAATGGCTGACAAGATAATGAGTAATGAGCCAACCCAGCGTAAATATGTGGTTATTTTTGCTGTCATGCTTTTAGCTGGTTTAGTGTCTTGTGCATCTTCTGATGGAACAGAAGTTTGAGAATCTAATGTTGATGATTGATACATAATGGTTGCCTATTTATTGTTGTTTGAAGGTTCATCGGATTCACTGAGTTCATCAAGCATCATTTTTAATGCTAAGTCCTCTTCCTCTTGTTCAAAATCATCCATTAAGCTATCAGTTGGTGTTGTGGGTATATCATATTCGGCACTGACTACTCTGCCTTCCCAGCGATCAAATACGTGTTGAACACTGTTCAGTGAGTTGTGTTGATTTTCTTGTATAGCACCTTGAAGGTGAGAGCGATTTTGTCTAACTGCTAGCATTTCTTTTTTATTATTTAAAATGAGTAATTGTTCTTGAATAGCATTGAGGTCATCTCTAATTTTATTCTGTTGATTTGAACTTTCTTGATGTTGCTGTTCAAGTAAAGTGATTTGTTTTTTTGTTTGAAGTAAGCGTTTAACGCATTGAATAGCTTTTTCTTCATCCTGTTTTTTTGCTTTTATGGCGCGAGAAGTCCAAAGAACTTCTTGTTGTTTTTGTTCATCAAGTTGTTTTTGGTATTGCTCGGTCATTTTGCTAACTCGATGTAGATGTAAGCGAGTTTTGCTGGCAATGGTTTGAAGATCTTGAATAGCAACATTAGCTAAGGCTTCGTGATTTTCAAACTCATCGGCTGCATGATCGATTTGGCCTTTGATACTGATATATAGGCGTTTAAAGCTGTTCATAATATGTCCTCTGTTTAGTAATGGTTACAATAACTATTACAAAACCTGTGCCAATATTAAAATATGATATTAATCAATGTCATAGTATTTTTTAATGGTTTTTATATTATTTTTTTGATCATAATATGTATACTGATATGTACATTATATGTAGCCTTGATGCAGCGAAGAGAAATCAAGGAGCTCCACAGATAAACCTTGATTCCACTTCGTTTCATCAAGGCTACTCTTGAATAACACAGCATATGAAAATATAGAAAATATGAAAAAGCTTTCAGCAGAACAGTATGATTTTTTTAAGCAAATAGCATCGCTGGCATTTGTTAACCCCTTTAGTGAACAAAGAGAGCAGGCAGATTGCCAGCTATTGAATATTGCAATGCATTCAGCAAGTATTTTTCAACGATCAGATAAGATTCAATTACTATTGGCGGCTAAGTTTCAAGCGCTAGGTGAATTTAATTTGCTTGATTATCGAGCCAAAAACCAGGGAATAATGAAATATTCATGGCTGTTTTATCAGTTCCATGAGTTTCAAGTGTCTTTTATTGCGTTAATTGAAAAACAACGTGAGGCAGGAGATAAGCCTGTTGAAATATCTTTTGCCAAAGATTTAATTCAATGTTTTCAAAAGGCTGGATTTAATGAAACTGAAACAGAAAAGTTTATTGCTTTGTTTTACCAATTACATCGAGGCTTTTACTTTATTAGTACTGCTATTTCAGGCGATTGTGCTTCAATTATCGAGTTAAGAATGCGCTTATGGAATAATATTTTTACTTTTAACCCTCAATGGTATGTTGATTATCTGTGCGGCAAGATGGAGGATTTTTCTACTTTATTGTTGGGAGAGACAGGCACAGGAAAAAGCTTAGTCGCTCATACCATAGGTTGTTCGGGCTTTATTCCTTTTGATTTAAGTACACGACGGTTTAAAGAAAGTTTTACGCGTTCATTTCAATTTATTAACTTATCGCAATATCCCGCTTCATTGCTGGAGTCTGAATTGTTTGGGCATAAAAAAGGTGCGTTTACTGGCGCGATAGATCATCATCAAGGTTTGTTCGCACGTTGTAGTGAATATGGCGCTATTTTTATTGATGAGATTGGAGATATTGATATACCGACACAAGTTAAGTTGTTGAATGTAATACAGGATCGTACTTTTTGTCCTGTCGGCAGCCATGAAAAAATGCGTTTTTCGGGTCGAGTGATTAGTGCGACGAATCGTAATATTCAGCAATTGAGGAAAGAGGGAATATTTAGAGATGATTTTTATTATCGGCTTTGTTCTGATGTGATTAAAATTCCTAGTTTGCAACAGAGGATTCAAGAAAACCAAGATGAATTAGGCCGCTTAATCATTAGTTTAGTTAATCGAATTATGAAAATGCCTTCACCTCTAATGGCGACACGCATTGAAAAATCGATTCGACAGACAATTCCTGCAAATTATGCATGGCCTGGCAATGTAAGGGAGTTGGAGCAATGTATACGTCAAATATGTATAACTGGGCACTATGATGCTGCTAAAGAAAGCAATAATACAGGACATAATAATGAATTTTCTCTTTCTGAAAATTCGGCTGACAATAGTGCTCAGCAATTATTACAGCGTTATTGTCGATTTCTTTATTATCAACAAGGGAGTTATGAGGCAGTCGCAAAAATCACTCAATTAGATAGGCGTACTGTAAAAAAGTATATTGTGGAAAACTGATAGGAAAAAGCAGGTAAATTCTTTTAACCCCTTCTTTATTTATGAGAAGGGGCGAAGATGTAATGAGAGGTTGGTGTTATAAAGTGCTTATAAATTTATTAATAACTGAGTCGGCGGATTCCTTAGAATCTAGATATTGGTTAAATAGTAGTAGCGCTTCATAGACGGAAATATAGGCAAAAGCTCCTTGTCCTTTTTTCATTAAAAATATTTCATGTAAACGATTGAAAAAGGTAGTTCGGTTTTGTATGGGATCAGGCATTAAAAACACTCCATTAGTTTTTTAGTTGCGTTTACTATAGGTATTTTTATGCTTTAGTTTTGTGACGAGCATTGTTAATCATCATAATTAAGTTGGAGCCTAATCACACTTTTATAAATTAACAGTTTTAATTCAAAATAATTGTTATTTTAAATTTTAAAAAAGATAAATAATTGACTTGATTGTGAGCCGTTTTTTTACTTTGTTTTATCCGTGTCTATACTATAAATATAATTCTATTTTTTGAGTGCTCGATAAAATGAAAAAATCTATTTTGTTTCAGTTATTCCTGCCTATTTCAATATTATTTATTTTGATTATTGTTGTAGTGGCATTTGTAACACCAAGTATTATGAAAAGTAATGCGGAGGCTGATACTTTGCTTTCAGCTCAAAGAACGGTTAATCAACTTAAACAACTACGAGCTTACTACACAAAAAATATTATTAAAAAAGTGGTCGGTAGAGATGGTATTAAAGGTGATTTTAATTATCAAGGTAATCCTGATGCAATCCCCTTACCTGCGACAATGATCCATGATTTAAGTAAAATTTATTCTATTGAAGGTACTAAAGTCAAACTATATTCTGCGTTTCCTTTTCCTAATCGTGCATCAGAAAAAATGGATGAATTTGGGAGGGAAGCATGGGATAAATTTCAAAATAACCCTGATCAGGTTGTTGTTAGAAATGAGGTTGTTAATGGTGAGTCAGTTGTCCGGGTTGCCATTGCCGATTTTATGGTAAGTCCTGTTTGTGTCTCTTGTCATAATAGCCGAGCCGATACCCCTAAAAATGATTGGAAACTAAATGATGTGCGTGGGGTGTTAGAAGTTGAATATTCAATTACTGAGCAGCTTGCTAATGGACAAAAGGTTGTTTATACATTACTTGCGATTATCGTTGCTATGATGTTGCTTGCTTTTATTGCTTTACTCGTTATTTATCGTCATTCAGTGGGGAAGCGATTAAGTGAATTGCTTGATATCTTGCAGGATATTTCACAGGGTAATGGCGATTTAACACATCAAATTCCTGAAACGGGAGAGGATGAAATTAGCAAAATCGCTAAAGCATTTAATGCCTTTACTTCCAATATTCAGCAAATTATTACAGAAATTAGTGGGATAGCGACTGACCTTTCTAGGTCATCAGAAAAATTAGCCGATGTGACTAGGAAAGATATTGATGTTATTCAGCGACAAGGTCGAGAGACTGAACAAATTGCCCAGGCTATTAATGAGCTTTCAAGCATCACAGAAAGAGTCAGTTCAAATGCATTAAAAGCCTCCGATGTAACAGGTACGACGAATACTAATGCTCATTCGGTTAATGGGGCTGTGAATCAGTCAATTAGTGATATTCAACAGTTAACAGGTATGTTGCAAAGTTCTGGTCAGATTATGAATGAGTTAAATGATGGCGCCGATAAAGTTGGGGGGGTGATTGCCGTTATTAGTGGTATTGCTGAGCAAACTAATTTATTGGCATTAAATGCTGCGATTGAAGCGGCGAGGGCTGGAGAGCAAGGGCGAGGCTTTGCTGTGGTGGCGGATGAGGTTAGAACGCTTGCATCTCGGACTCAAGAATCTACTGATGAAATTAAAGAGATAATTGAACAGTTACAGGCACTTTCAAAGCAGGCTCAAAAATCAATGGATCAAAGTCAAAGCCAGGCTGAGCAAAGCTCAGAAAAAGCAAATCATACAGGCAAGACGCTTGATGACATTGTAGAATCAATTAACCAGATAAATGAAATTAATGCGCATACTGCTGATGCTGCAAAAGAGCAGACTCAAGTTGTTAGCACGATAGGTCAAAATATTAACCAAATTTCAGGGTTAGCAGACGATACGGTAAAAAATGCTGAGAATATAAGCAATCAAAGTGATTCTGTTGCGGATATGTCAGAAAAAATTCGCCATTTGTTAAACCAGTTTAAAGTTTGATAATTTAATTTTTGCTGACAAAATACAAGAGCATTTGAGAAAAAGTATTTATGGCAATTGAAATAAATTGGGTCGAACAACATAATAAAGGGGAAAGCTATGCTGAAATCCCTTTGTTAGGGGGTAATTTATGTGTCTATTATTTTGAAAATATTATCAATAAAACCGAGTGGAAGATAGAGAAGCAAGAAAATGTATCTGAAATAAGTAATCAGTGGGTAATCATTCAGCAATATTTAAACAATCCTTGTGATCAATTAACTATAAACCTTAAAAAGCAGGGTTCAGACTTTAGGAATAAAGTGTGGCAGGAAATCTATAAAATACCGATAGGGCAAACAATGAGTTATTCCGCACTGTCAAATAAAATAGATTCTGGAGCCAGGGCTGTTGCGAATGCTTGTAGAGATAATCCGTTTCCAGGCATTATACCTTGTCATCGGGTGGTGGCTGTTTCTGGAATAGGTGGGTTTATGGGGCAGACAGAAGGACGTTGCTTAGAGTTAAAACGTAAAATACTGGCTGTAGAAGCTGTGTTTTCTAAAGGTTCATAGTTAATGAAAAATAGGGTTTAAATAGTGGCATCTTCTTTTACAGAAATAGATTTGTTTTTAGATGCACTTTGGGTTGAATCGGGTTTAAGTGAAAATACTTTAGCTGCCTATGGGAGTGATTTAAAAATATTTTCTAAGTGGCTCAAAAATAAAACAGTACTTGAAGTGGAGCAAAGTGATGTCGCTTCATTTATGGAGAGTCGTTATAAATTAGGCATAGGAAGTCGATCATCAGCCCGTTTTTTATCAAGTTTACGTCGGTTTTATGGCTATTTGTATAGGGAGGGTGCTTTATCAACAGATCCTACCGAATTAATCGAAGCGCCTCATATTGGACGAACACTACCTGATTCTCTTTCAGAAAATGATGTTGACTTATTACTTGAGGCACCTGAAATAACGGATGTTTTAGGATATAGAGATAAGGCAATGCTAGAGTTACTTTATGCAACAGGATTACGTGTTTCTGAATTAATTACTCTAAAATTTGAACAAGTTAGTTTTAGACAAGGTTTTGTTCGGGTGATGGGAAAGGGAAATAAAGAACGATTAGTTCCCGTGGGTGAAGAGGCTATGGAGTGGCTGGAAAATTATATGGACGGTGCAAGAATAGATATTCTTTCTGAAAGGCAAAGTGATTATCTGTTTGTAACAAAGCGTGGCTCGGGCATGACTCGTCAAGCATTCTGGCATATCATTAAGCGGTATGCTAAAAAAGCAGGTATTGTTAAACACCTGTCTCCTCATACTTTACGACATGCCTTTGCGACACATTTGCTTAATCATGGGGCTGATTTACGTGTTGTACAGTTATTATTAGGCCATTCAGATTTATCCACTACTCAAATATATACCCATATTGCTCAAGAACGGTTAAAACAATTACACCAGCAGTTTCATCCTAGAGGCTAAGCCTTTTTAATGTGCGCTCTGTCACGCGACAATGTTATATTGGGTGGATATAAATTAATTGAGGATTTAGTTTAAATGACACAAAAAATTCATCCGACTGCTTTTGTCGCAGCAACAGCAATTTTAGGCAAAAATGTTAGCCTAGGCCCTTTTGCTGTCATTGAAGATCATGTCGAAATAGGTGCTGGTTGTGAGTTGGGCGCACATGCTGTTGTTCAATCTTATGTCAAAATGGGCGAGGGTAATATCTTACACCCTCATGCTGTTTTGGGAGGGTTACCTCAAGATACCAGCTTTAAAGCCGAGACCGTTTCATGGCTGGAAATAGGTGATAACAATGTTTTTAGAGAGGGGTTTACCGCTCATCGAGCATCTAGTGAAAATGCAGTCACCATAATAGGTTCACATTGTTTTTTTATGAATAATAGCCATGTTGCCCATGATTGTATTGTTGGAAATAAAACTATTTTTGCAAATAATGTGGCTATCGGTGGGTTTGTTGAAGTGGGAAATAATGTTTTTATTGGGGGAGCAACGGTTGTCCATCAATTTTGCCGAATAGGAGCTTATGCCATAGTGCAGGGAGCATTAGGGATAAGTAAGGATGTTATTCCCTATATGCTTATTGGGGGCACACCTGTAAAGCATTATCGTTTAAATTCAGTTGGGTTAAGGCGTGCAGGCATTAAAGGTGATAGGTATAAAGTATTGTCTTCAGCTTTTAGACGGTTAAAAAACAAAGAATCATTAGACGCATTGGATGAAACTGAAGAACTTATTTATCTGCAACAATGGTTAGAAGCAGAGTCAAAAAGAGGTTCACATGGGTTTATTGAAGTCTCTTAGACTTCTAGAAAAAGTGTGAAATATATGGCCTAAAAAATTAATTTTGAGTATTCATGAAACAATCGATTATATACGCCTTAGATTTTGATGGCGTCATCTGTGATAGTGTTTTAGAAACAGGTATATCAGCTTGGAAAGCCGCATCTCAAATATGGGATGATTTTTCTTCTCCTTTGCCTACAGCAGAACAGTCAATACAGTTTCGTCAAATTCGCCCTATTATGGGGACAGGTTACGAGGCAATTTTAATTGTTAGGCTATTAAATAATGGTGATACGGTTGAGGGAATTATGTCGGATTACCATGCAAAAACTCAAAAAGTGATGGAAGAATCAGAATTAACCATTGATTATTTAAAACAAGTATTTGGTGAAACACGAGATAACTGGATTAAACAAGATTTAGATAATTGGGTGGAAATGAATCCATTATTCCCAGGCATGGTAGAAAAACTTCAGAATTTATCAAAACAGGGTACGTGGTACATCATAACGACCAAGCAAGAGCGTTTTGTTAAGCAAATACTAAAAGCAAACCAAGTTGAATTGGGTGGCGAATATATCTTTGGTCTTGATAGAAATATGACTAAAGAAGAGGTGTTAATTGATCTACTTGCTAAGCATACTGAGCAGCAAATTTATTTTGTTGAAGATATGTTACCTACTTTATTAAAAATTATTAATAATAAAAAATTACAAGCGGTTAAGTTGTTCTTAGCTCTATGGGGATTTAATACCGCACAGGATAAAGTAGACGCCGAAAATTTTCCTATACAACTTATTAACAGTCTTTATTGATTAGAAAGTCTGGTTATTTTTAGGTATTAAAACGGTATTTTCAGCTGTTTTGCTATTATCAGTTTCAGGGTAGTCCCGAGTGTAGTGTAAGCCCCTGCTTTCTTTTCTTAATTGGGCGCTACGAATAATCAATTCAGCAACAATGACTAAATTTCGTAGTTCTAATAAATCACTGGTTACTCTAAAAGTGCCGTAGTATTCAGCAATATCTTCTTTAAGTAATTCAACGCGACGCATAGCCCTACTTAAACGTTTATTAGTGCGTACGATACCTACATAATCCCACATAAAACGGCGTAGTTCATCCCAGTTATGGGAGACAACAATTTCTTCGTCAGAATCACTGACTTGAGATTCATCCCAGTCAGGTAGTCTTTGGGGGAGAGGTAGTTGAGGGAGTTTGTTTAAAATATCAGCTGCTGCACGCTCTGCAAAAACCAGGCATTCAAGTAAAGAGTTACTAGCCATTCGATTGGCACCATGTAGGCCGGTACAGGCCACTTCTCCAATGGCATACAAACCTTGAATATCTGTTCGGGCATTTAAGTCCGTTAACACGCCACCACAAGTGTAGTGAGCGGCGGGCACTACAGGTATAGGTTGTTTAGTAATATCAATATCTAAAGAAAGACATTGTTTGTATATTGTGGGGAAATGTTGGCGAATAAAATCTGCAGGTTGGTGGCTGATATCAAGATAAACACACTCAATACCATGTTTTTTAATTTCATTATCAATGGCTCTAGCAACAATATCTCTTGGAGCTAGTTCTAATTTTTCATGATAATGTTGCATAAAAGGAGTGCCGTCAGGCAATATTAATTTTCCACCTTCGCCTCGAACCGCTTCGCTGATTAAAAAGGAGCGTTCCTTTGGGTGATAAAGGCAGGTGGGGTGAAACTGCATAAACTCCATATTGCTTACTCTGCAACCTGCTCGCCAAGCAAGAGCAATACCATCACCTGTTGAAATTTGAGGGTTGGTGGAATATAAGTAGACTTTACTAGCGCCGCCCGTTGCTAAAATAACAATTTTTGCAGCGAATGATTTAACGTTATTGTTTAATGTATCAAGAACATAAGCGCCTTTGATTTTTTGGTCTGAATCGACATCTTTATGATGGGTGATCAAGTCAACGACGTTGTGGTTTTCTAATAAAGTAATATTTGAATGAGCTTGCGTTTGTTCAATCAGTGTTTGTGATAGTGCTTTTCCTGTCGCATCTGCTGTGTGCACAATACGACGATGAGAGTGGCCTCCTTCCTGATTTAAATGGAATGATTTTTCACCTGTTGCTGATTTTTTTTCTGTAAACTCAACGCCTTGATCTTTCAGCCATTCTATATTTTTCTTTCCTTGCTCAACAGTGACTTTTACAGCCTCCTCATCACATAGCCCTGCTCCAGCAACGAGTGTATCTTTGATATGAGATTCGATAGAATCATTGGCATCTAAAACTGCTGAGATTCCACCTTGTGCATGGTAGGTGCTACCTGAGTTTAAAGCAACTTTTGATAAAACTAATACTTTTGCGTGGTCAGCTAGTCTAAGAGCTAAGCTAAGACCTGCGCCACCACTTCCGATGATGAGAACATCGCATGTATCTGAATTACTCATATAGAAAAATTATTTTTAGTAAAAAGGCTGAATGTTGCCGAATATTAACACGATGGTAATTTTTTTTGTGATAATAGAACTTATAGAGATTAATTCTGTCCACACAACTATTGAAGAAAAAAGCGTGAAAGAACAAAAAGGGAATAATGCTGAGCTGGATAAAGAGTTAGTGCTGAAAGTGCAGCAAGGGGATAAAGCTGCCTTTGATTTATTAGTGATTAAATATCAGCATCGTATTATCCAATTAGTTAATCGTTATGTAAAAGATCCTAGTGAAGCCCAGGATGTTGCTCAGGAGGCTTTTATAAAAGCTTATAGGGCGTTAGGTAACTTTCGAGGAGATAGTGCTTTTTATACTTGGTTATACCGTATTGCTATTAATACGGCTAAAAATTATTTAGTGTCACGAACACGACGCTATTCTGATTATCAAGTTGATGTACAAGATGCTGAGCAAGTAGGAAATGCTCCTCAGCTTAAGGGAATGGATACACCCGAATTTTTGTTGATGAATGATGAGATTGTCTCTGTTATTACGGAGGCTATTGAAAAACTACCAGAAGATATGAAAATGGCTATTATGCTTAGAGAATTTGAAGGCTTAAGTTATGAGGAAATATCTCAGGCAATGGAATGTCCTGTTGGGACTGTACGATCCCGTATTTTTAGGGCTAGAGAAGCTATTGATGAAAAATTGGGTCCATTGCTCAATTAGAGGCAGATATTGATGAATAAAGATATAAAACAAACAATTTCACAGTTTTTGGATGGTGAGTTAGATTCTAATGAACTAAATGGCTTGCTAGCGTCAATTAAACGTGAGCCTGAGCTGAAAAATAAAATAAACCGCTATCAAAGCGTAACACAAGCCATACAAGCTGGTCAGGCTGTCAAGGTTGAATTAGATTTTCTTGATAAAATTAATCAACAGCTTAAACAAGAACCGCATTATTTATTACCTAAAAAAGTGGCTAAGAAACATACGGTCGCTTTGTGGCAAAAAGCGTCTTTGGCTATTGCTGCATCAGTGGCATGTGTAGCTGTTATTATGTCTCAACAGAATCCCTTGCAGCATCCACAGCAATTAGCCGTGGTTGATATACCTGCAGTTGAACAGCCAGTTCAACAGGCTAAAAATACTCAACCTTCACAACATGAAAGATTAAAAGCTTATCTACAAGCGCATAATGATGAATTGTATACGCATGGATCATTGAATATACATCCGCTAGCACTAACAGCAAGTTATGGGCGGGATTAAATAGTATGATTTATCGGTTTTTGTTGGTTTTCTGCTTATCAATTTCGATGGTTTTTGCGGATGAAGAATTTGAGATAAATGCTCTACAAAAGTTGGAAGCGATGAGCCAAGCTATGAAACAGCTTGATTATCATGGCACGGTTGCTTTTTTTAAAAATGGCCGTCTTGATACCATGAAGTATTTTCACTCCTCTATTCAAGGACAAGAACGAGAGCGATTAATGTCATTAAACTCACCCATGCGTGAGGTGATTAGAGAGATGGGTGCTGTGCGTTGTGTTTTTAAGAAAACAAATAAAACGGTATTAAATAAGCACCCTGTGAGTGATTCGTTCATTATCGATTTGCCAAAAGATTTCCCAGCTATCCAAAGTAGCTATTCTTTTGTATCACTTGATGAAGAATCTGTTGCCATGCTGCCTGCCTATGTTATTTCAATAGAACCGAAAGATCAGTATCGTTATAAACGTAAAGTCTGGATAGATAAAGTCTCTTTTTTACCTTTAAAGACGGAAGTCTATAATGTTTTAGGAGCAACAGTTGAACAAGTCGTTTTTACTGATATATTTGTTGAAAAGCGAGTTATTGTCACTGATGATTTCGCTGAAAAAATGAAAGTTGAGACTCTTCAATCTGTAATACTATCAGCTGAGAAAACTAATGTTGTTATAGGGGATTTACCTTTAAACTATTATGTTAAGTTTTTTACTCAGATGGATGGAAATAATGTAGATAATCCCGTTGAACATACGCTTTTGAGTGATGGTTTTTCATCTGTTTCAGTATATGTTGAAAAAAATACAGGAGATACAGCGGAAGGGTTACAGATTATAGGCTCAGTTAAATCATTAACTAAACTGATTGATAATCATCAAATAACAGTTTTAGGTGAAGTCCCTGTTGAAACTGTCCAATTTATTGCGCAAGGCATTAAATTAAAAAAATAACGTTTTACTCCTCTTGTTATTAATCGTTCCAAAAAAGTTTGACAGCTCTTCTTTCCTCGAGGTATAGGTATCTACACAAGTTTTATGTAAAACCAGCCTTCAAGAGCTCGAGCTCTTAAGCTCTCGCCCCAGACAGGGAGAAGGTTGGGGTCATAAAAGACTTTTATTATCAATTCGAGACCTAATGGAATAATCCACCCCACTTTATAAAAGGCTTCAAAAGAGCCATGATGTAAGTAGCAATCAAACATCAAAAAAAAGAGCCAGGCCATGAATAATGATAACTCAAAAGGCAAAGTAACAGTATTAGGAATTGATTTGGCAAAAAGTAGCTTCCAACTTCATGGTGTAGATGAAAAAGGAAATACAGTGCTTAAAAAGAAACTTAGTAGAAATAAACTAACAGCTTTTATTGCAACGTTACCGCCTTGCTTAATAGGCCTTGAAGCAGTCAACCTTAGTTAGGGACAAAGGGTTATTAAAGGCGCATATCATGTACAAAATGTTAATGCTTATCACAGCCGATTAAAATCATGGATGGAGCATTTTTATGGCGTAGCAACCAAATATCTTCCTAACTAATAGGGTGGACACTTCTTTATAGCTTATGCGAATTTCTTTTGTTTAAACCTTTTTGAACTAAGTAGACCAATAATTCCTGTACCAAACAGCCAGATAGTTGTGGGTAAAGGAACAACTTGAACCTGGCTTGCAACATAATTTACATTAGCAATGCTATCTACACCATCAAGAAAGCCATAATCTAAGCCTACAATTGGACTTATACCTAAATTGATAGCGGTTTGATCGCCAACATTTCCTATTACATCGAATGTAAATGAAGCCAGTGAAAAATTGGAACCTGTATTAGAACCTGTTGTATACATAACAAGAAAAATTGAATCAAGAGATCCTGAATCCTTATTATCAAAATTGACAAAAATATCATCCCATGGAGATGTTGCTACATCAATATTTGAGCTTATATAGCGTAGTACAGATGGATCCCATGTTAAAGATAATGATGCTCCATCTGAAGGGGTAGTAAAGTCACTTCCAGTTGCATCAACGGTCAAAGTATTTCCAGTTTCAACAGTATATTCGCTTTCAGAAAAACCAGCTGTAGATGCGGATACTGATGTTACCGTTAAATAGAGTAGGGTTGTTGTTACCAATGTAGACAATGAAAATTTAGACATGTGTTGTTCTCCAAAAGTTAAAGTATTTTTAATATATTATTTGCTAATAGCTGTTTGACAGGTTTTTATGATTATTCTGCCAAGCCAGAAGGCCCTGGTGCTCGTCCCAGATAAGATTTCAAAATATTCAAATCAATAGGGTCGACAATGCCATTTCCATTTAAGTCATGGTCAGGTGAGGGGCGCATAAGTTTTGATTTGAGATTATTTAAGTCAAGTGGATCAACTACATTGTTTTGGTTAAAGTCTGGGTCGCAGAAGTTACCAAAAAGATCATTGTCAGTGTTACGTTGATTAGGGTTTGAGACAAGTGTGCAGTTATCCTTATAATCAGCAATACCATCGTTATCAGTATCTCTAACAGCGATAACTTCTTCTGTAAATTGATTTGAGGCAATCACAGTGGATTTTTCAGGAGATTTTTCAAACATAGTTTTAAAATCTAATACTTCCTGAGTAACCGTATCGCTAAACAAATCTTGAGCAAAACCATAAGCCAGAGTCTGATACACCAGCTCAGCTTTGATAGTGTAAACCCCCGTTTTTAAACCTGAAATATAGTAATCAATTTCATCACTACCACCCATAAAATCGGTATCAATTAATGCATCACCCACTACATGGATATCCGTGGATGCAGTGTGCTTGTTAAAGCCATCAGGCAAAAGACGGTTATCTTTTAAATACTCTTTAGCACGTAACAAGGTATAAGTAAGTTCACCTAGGTTGTTACCCATAATGGCCTCATAGACTTGAACCTGGTCAGCAGAAGTGATGACATCATAATGAGGTTCAAAGATATGAGCCTGTTCATCAGAGTCCACTCCCTCTACACTTCCGTTTGTATTGATTTTTCCTGATTCAAACACAATATTGTTTTGCTGGTCAGTGACGGTTACATGGAGAATGACACGACGTGAGGGGTAAGCCGAGGGAAGTTTATGCCCAGTAGTACTTGTTACCTTTAGGGTAAAACCAAGTTGATCAGATAGCGAATCTTGCCTAATAACCGTTAAATTGGCAGCACTTTTTAGCATAGCATCCGTTTTGCTGATAGTTTCTTCAAAATTGTTTGACAGGACACCTAGTTGTTCTTTGTTATTGTTTAAAATATCGAGCATTAATTTGTTGGCACCTATAAAATCATGGATAGAAAAATTATCACGTTTTACCGAATACCAGGGTGGCTTTGAGGTTATGGTAACGTTATCAGTTCTGCTCATATGGCAATCTTGACAGCTTTGTAGATCAACAAAACTACTGTGTTCCCATTCCATATAAGGTGTTTGTTCGGGAAACTCACTTTCTGGTGTTGTGCTTAATACCTTGCCATTTTCATCAACATAAGGTGTTTTTAAGTTATGGCAGGTGGCACATAGTTTTGAATCTTTGGTATGGGCGCTATAGGTCGGTGTGTAATTAACTTCCATCTCCATGGGATTGGTGAAAATGAGTGTTTCTCCAGGACCTCCAAAAGGGCCGTAGATAGTTCTGCTACTGCTAATAGTAAAGTTGCCAGACATACCTTCCAGGGTACCCAGAATTGGGGAATCAGGCATTAGGTGACATGCAGTACAGCTAACCCCATCCATTGCGCTATCATGTTTAGGATGTTCTTCGTTGAGAATACCGCCATCAAAGATAGTTTGAGTCGGGAGTGATCCGTCTTTTTTTGCGTCGTAATGTGCCATGGGTGCATGACACTTGCTACATTTATCGTTAATGACAGTTTCTAGTTCTGGGTGACGTGATATTTCACTTCGTACTTTAGCGATCCAGAAAGGGTCTCGTGTTGAGTTGGCCATCATACTAGATGACCAGTCTGTTTCTATGGATACGTCTGTGTGAGCTCCATCTTCAATATCGTTATGACAAAACGCACAGTTTTCTGAACCCGAAAAATGTGTAGAAGTAAATGTTGGGTCGCCACTGGATAATGGATCGCCAAAAAAGAATTCAACGGCTCCTGCTAATGAGGGCAGAGCAAGCATGAGTATTATTGATATTATTTTCATGGTTTTTCTAAAATAGTGGCAGATCCAAAAGTAAATGTGATTTGCTTACATGATTCAAAATGAATCTTTGAGTCTACAAAAAAAACATTTCTAAAGTATTTCTATTTAAGGGTAATTTGTTACAACATGTTACAAAATGTAATAATTAATTAAGAAAACCAGAGAGATGTAGGGTCGTAGAGATGTGTGGGGGCAGGTCTCGATTAAGAATTATTTGCTTGCCTTACAATAACGCTCACAGTACTGGAGTGTATATCAAAATGCTCTCCAATTTGCCGCTGACTATATGTTCCAGTGGCATAAGCTATTTTTATGGCTGAATTTCTATTTATTGATTATCGCTCTATTTCGGGTAAAGACTTTGCTATTCCTCGGCTTTGTTTCTTTGGAATCCCTCATATTTTTTTATCTTTATCAATTTTACTCTGCATCTTAGTGACAAAATCTTCATCTCCTAAATAAACCTAGTTTTTAAATTCAGTCTAGATTTTGCCTCATCATGAATAACAAACAACCGTATATTGACAGGCTCAAAATAGTCAGAAGCCAAGCCGCCGAGCAATGTGTTTGTAAGCACTTTTAATCTTTTGCGTTAAATATCTCACATAATGGCAATGGCTTGGATAATCCATACCCTTGTCCGCAATCAACATTGATTGCTTTTAATTTTTCAAGAATATCATCATTTTCAACAAACTCAGCAATGGTCTCTAACCCCATAATGTGACCTACTTCGTTAATAGATTTCACCATGGCATAATCAATAGGGTCATTCACAATATCTTTAACAAAGAGACCATCAATTTTTAGAAAATCGACAGGTAACTTTTTAAGGTAGGCAAAAGAAGACATGCCACTGCCAAAATCATCTAATGCGAAACGGCATCCATGTTTTTTTAACAAAGTAATGAAGTGGATAGTTTCATTAATATTATCTACAGCTGACGTTTCGGTGATTTCAAAAACAATTTTATTAGGGGGCACTTGGTTTGATGCTAGTAACTCGACAATAAATGTCTGTATCTTTATATTGCTAAACGACTGACCTGATAAGTTAATTGCAAAATATTCAATTTCATCCAAAATTTCAGCATGTTCTTTCATAAACTGATACGCTTCGTTGATGACCCATAAATCCAGTTTTGATGCCATATTATACCGTTCTAACGCGGGTAAAAATTGAGCCGGTGAAATGATATTTCCATCTAGTGCTGTTTGTCTGATCAGTAATTCATACCGTATTTTCTTATTTGTTTCAGTGATAGGAACTATGGCTTGAGCAAACAGAGAGAGCCTTCCTTCATTGATGGCTTCTATCGTTTTATTTGCCCAATTTAACTCATTTTTTCTATTTGATACTGATGTATCATTTTCATGATAAATAATGATTCGGTTTCTACCTGCCTTTTTAGCTGCAAAGCAAGCAGCATCAGCTTGTTTGAATGCTTCATCAATATCCGTTGAATGTTGATCAATACAGACAAGACCAACACTAACACTGACTGAAAAAATTTTATCTTTCCAAAAAAATTGAAAACCTTCAATCATAGACCGGATTATTTCTGCTGATTCTTTTGCTTGTACCAAAGAACAATGTTCCATCAATATACCAAACTTATCACCATCAAAACGTGCGAGTGAATCGCCTTCTTGTATCGTTTTATACGTTAATATAGCAAGTTGTTTTAAAAATTCATCGCCGGCTAAATGTCCACAGCTATCATTGATAACTTTAAATTGATCAAGATTGTAGAAACAAAAATAATATTGGATACTTTGTTTTTTTGCTGTGTCTAAAATTATTTGTAGTTTTTCTTCAAATTCACGTCGATTAAGTATGAGTGCTAATACATCATGAGATGCATGATACAACACGGCTCTTCCTCTCTCTTCTTTGGCACCATACAATGCGGTATCTGCTTTTTTTAATAAGCCTTCAGAACTAATATCATGTTCGGGATATAAACTTATCCCGATACTTACACCAATCGATAGTGTTTTACCTTTAATAATATAGGTCGATGAAATAACTTGAATAAGTTTCTCTGCAATTTCAATAGCTTCTTCTGCCGTAGCAATCATTTCAAGTAAAATGACAAATTCATCTCCTCCTAGTCGTGCTACTAAATCAGTAGCACGAATACAATCTTGCATACGTTGGGCAGCTTCAATCAATATCAAGTCACCATATTCATGACCGTATGTGTCGTTAATGGCTTTAAAAAAATCCAAATCCATAAAAAGAACGGCTGATAAACGATCTACACTGCTAGAAAACTTGAGTGATTCAGTTAAAAACTCCATGAATTTTCGGCGATTCGCAACGCCAGTTAAATCATCCAAATAAGACAGCCGGTGCAATTCTTTTTCAATTATTTTACGCTCAATCATTCCAGCTAACGCTTGGCTACATGCATTAAGAAAATTTAACTCTAATGGATCTTGTTGGTGTCCATGTTTGACATAAAGGTTTAATACCCCCAATGTTTTCCCATTTGAAACAATAGGGATGTTGTAATGGCCATGTGGTTGAATACCTTCGGGCATATTGTGATGATCATGATCGATACAATTACGAAAAACCAATGTTTGTTCAACAGCTGCAATACCACAAAGACAGGTGCCAAACATAACTTTATTGCACATTTTTAGAAGAGGATCACCAAGGTTATAATGAGCAACCATATCTAACCCTAGGCCCTCTTTATCAGCTAGGAAAATACAACCTTTTTCTTTTAATGCCAGCCAGGGAATTCTTAATACTAGTAATAACACTTTCTCCATTTGCTCTTCTAGTGGTAAGGCCAATAAGGATATATTGAGAATTTCATTGATTGCGGCTTGAATATCACTGCGACGATTCAATTCATCCATGGATTGATCATAAATAGTTATTTCATTAAGTAATCGTGCATTTTCTTCCTTTAGCTGGACTAGTTCTTTTATTCTCATTTATTTTGTAAAAAAGTTAGTTTCAGTTAGACCCAATTCTTTTAAGAATAGCTGCTAGAACAGGATTTCACAACTTACTGAACTGACAGCCTTATTTCAATGTGGTCTGCCCCTTATGTCTCCTCGGACGAAGATAGAGGTTTAATTTATGAGGCAAGAGCAGGCCCTAAGCAGAGGATGCTGCTGGTGGAGAGTGAATTAGTTGAACTAAGCCCTGGTATGTTGGCTAGTGTTAAGATAACAACAGGACGGCGACACGTGATTGAGTTCTTTCTTGCATCGTTATTGATATATAAGGGTGAGAGTATTCGGGAAAGATGATGAATTCGGCAAATCTAGCATGGGTGGAGAGGCGGTTGGACTCAGGTCTCGAATTGAGAATAATTTGCTCGCCTTACAATAACACTTACTGTACTGGAGGAGAGAATTAGATTTCAAGCGAGTTTGATCCCATTGATTCTACACTTTTGAGTGATGGTTTTTATTCTGCTTCAGTGTATGTTGAAAAAAATACAGGTGATACAGCGGAAGGGTTACAGATTATAGGCTCAGTTAAATCATTAAATAACAATTCTAGGTGAAGTCCCTGTTGAAACTATCCAGTTTATTGCGCAAGGCATTAAATTAAAAAATAACGTTTTACCCCTCTTGTTTTGTTTGTTCCAAAAAAAGTTTGAGAGCCCTTCCTTCCACGAGACATAGGTGTTTATACAACATGTTGGATTTTGTCCCTCAACCCAACCTTGCTCAGTGTATTTGACGTTATAGGCGCAGGTTGTTGATTTATCGGTACGTGTGAATACGTCTCTGGAATGTCCTGTCTCAGAAGCCTAATAAATCAACAACCTGCACCCATAAAAAAACCATGCTGAATAGTTACAAATAATACTCTAAACTTTTTTTATACCAATAAGCCCAATTAAGCCTGTACCTAATAACCAAACAGCAGGGGGAACAGGTACAGGGGATGTATTGCCTTCAAGGTAAAATGCAAATTCATTGTGTCCATTTGATGTTATCCACCATGCGCTATTATTTGAGCTTGTGGCACCGGTAAGTCCTAAAAAGTAGTCGCCACTAGTCAGCGATAAGGTTGATTCTAAATTGAATATTACAAGCCATGCATTTCCTCCTCCACAACACCAGTTTAGCCCTGAATCAACAGCAACAACATTTTGTCCTGTACCTGAAGCAATTAAAGTGCTGTTACTGGAATAAAAATTATAATCAATATCTTGATTCCAACCAGTAATTCCATTGTAATTTTGAAAATAAAAGCCTATTGAAGAAATAGTAGCGGCGTCGGAGAGAATAAACTCATCTCTTACTTCGTTGGTATTTACTATTGAATGTCCATTGGTTGTGTCAGGTAGTCCATTATCGTAAATAATACTTGCATTTGTTATTGTTGTGAATAATAACAAAAGGCCAAGTGTAAGTAGTTTTTTCATTGTTTTTCCTAAGGGGTTAATAAAAAGTCAATTAGGAAGAGCAATAATTGAGCCATATTTAAGTGATTGTTTTTAAAGTATCATGGTTATGTACAAACCACAGGCTGTATTTTGGAAGTGAGGCTTTGGCCTCGCCTGAATCATGCGAGGCTAAAGCCTCACTTCCTCGCTGAAAATTATTTTGGTCAGTATGAATCTATTATCAACCTAGCCTGTGGTTTGTTCATAACCATGTAAAGTATTTTATTGGGTGTTTATTTTTTATTGTAAAAAATTAAGACAATAAATTGTCTTGTTCTTGTTGTTAATTAATGATCAAACTATCAGGGTTGTTTAAGATGTTGATATATATTAATAAATAGTCGTCACGCTAAAAAATAGAGATGTAAAAATAGTTGACAGTCTTTTTGGTTTGTAAATCCTAGAAAGACCAAGTGGGCTTGGAATTAATAGCTTGTCTGAAAACTGAGATACAACTGATTATTCTAGGGTTAATCAGAATTCGATATGGAAAAGTTAAAATAGGTGTGGAGAAATTAAACTTGTGTGTATGAGAAAGAGTTTTGAAAGAGCAAAAGCATTTTTGATTTATAGAAACAGGGGGCAGACCACGATTAAATATGTTATCTGACCAATTAATGATTATTAAAGGGCTGGAGAATGAAGGATAAAAAGAAGAAAGGTATAGCGTTTTTTAGGGTAGTTATTTTTGTAAAAGGCAAGAGTGGGGCCTAAGTAGAAGACTATGCAGGTGGAAGATAAATTAGTTGAGCTAAGCCCTAGTATGTTTGTCAGTGTTGAGGTAAAACAGGACGGCGACGGGTGATTGAGTTTTTTCTGGCACCGTTATTGAAATATTTAAGGATGAGAGTATTCGGGAAAGATGATGAATTCGGCAAATCTGGCATGGGAAGAGGAGTGATTGATAGTCTGGCTTGGAATATTGACTAAGTTATTTATGGATTATCTGGTAAGGGAGTCGCTATCCAGTATATAATTGTCTATTTTTATTTGAATTTTTACAAAATCTCACTGGAAAATAAGCATGCTGGGTAAGCTGGTCAAATTAGTTGTTGGAAGTCGTAATGACAGGAATGTTAAGCAAAAAAGGGCATTAGTTAAAAAAATTAATGCTTTTGCTTCTGAATATGAAAAACTGTCAGATGATGCGTTAAAAGCAAAAACACAAGAGTTTCGTGATCGTCTTGAAAATGGAACTAAACTGGACGATTTAATTCCAGAGGCTTTTTCTGTTGTAAGAGAAACATCAAAACGTGTTTTTGGCATGAGTCATTATGATGTTCAGATGATTGGCGGCATGATTTTGAATGATGGACGTATTGCCGAAATGAAAACGGGTGAAGGTAAAACGTTAATGGCAACGTTAGCGGCTTACTTAAATGCTTTACCTGGCAAAGGTGTGCACGTTGTAACGGTGAATGATTATTTGGCTGCACGTGATGCTGCATGGATGGGCAAACTGTATAGCTTTTTAGGGTTAACAGTGGGTGTTATTGTTAGTGACTTAGGGCATCAGGAACGAAAAGATGCTTATGCTGCTGATATAACTTATGGTACAAATAATGAATTCGGTTTTGATTATTTACGTGACAATATGGCTTTTAGCTTGGAGCAAAAAGTTCAACGTGAATTGAATTTTGCTATTGTTGATGAGGTTGATTCAATTCTGATTGATGAAGCCAGAACACCTCTTATTATTTCTGGCCCTACTGAAGAGGGCACTGAAGTTTATCAAAAAACAAATCAAATTGTGCCATTCTTAACAGCACAAGAAATTGTAGAAGACAAAGAACAGCAAGAAAGAATGCCAGGTGACTATCTGGTTGATGAAAAAAGTAAACAAATACATTTGACAGAGCAAGGCCATGAACGAGTTGAAGAACTTATGGTTGAGCTGGGTATGATGGAGCAAGGCGCAACATTATATGATGCAGCGAATATTCGATTAATGCATTATTTGAATGCTTCATTACGTGCGAATGTTTTGTTCCAAAAAAATGTTGAGTATGTCGTCAGAAATGATGAAATCATTATTGTTGATGAAAATACTGGCAGAATGATGTCAGGGCGTCGTTGGTCTGATGGCTTGCATCAGGCGATTGAAGCTAAAGAAGGGGTGACAGTTAATAATGAGAACCAGACATTAGCGTCTATTACCTTTCAAAACTATTTCCGTTTGTACGAAAAACTGGCAGGTATGACGGGTACAGCTGATACAGAAGCTTTTGAATTAAATAAAATTTATGGTTTGGAAGTCGTGGTTATTCCAACGCATAGAGATATGGTTCGTGATGATAAGGGGGATTTAGTTTATCTCACTAAAATGGAGAAATATCAAGCTGTTGTTGAAGATATTAAAGAATGTTCAACACGAAACCAACCTGTTTTAGTCGGTACGACTTCGATTGAAAACTCTGAAATTATTGCTGAAATTTTGACTCAGAATAATATAGAGCACGAAGTATTAAATGCTAAACAACATGAGCGTGAAGCGCATATTATTGAAAATGCGGGTATGCCTGGTGCTGTTACCATTGCGACCAATATGGCTGGGCGGGGAACTGATATTGTATTGGGTGGGAATTTAGAAGCTGAAATAAAAGCTTTGGGAGAAGAAGCTACTGATGCTGAAAAAGAAAAAGTACGAGGCGCTTGGTTAGATAGGCACCAACAAGTACTAGATAGTGGTGGTCTACATGTTGTAGGCTCAGAAAGACATGAGTCTCGTCGAATTGACAATCAGTTAAGAGGGCGTTCTGGGCGACAAGGGGATCCTGGTTCAACACGTTTTTACTTATCATTAGAAGATGACTTAATGCGTATTTTTGCTTCTGAACGCGTTTCTAAAATGATGAAGTCGTTGGGCATGGAAGAGGGTGAAGCTATTGAGCATCCTTGGGTAACACGAGCGATAGAAAATGCACAAACTAAGGTAGAAGGTCGAAATTTTGATCAGCGTAAAGAAATTCTAGCTTATGATGATGTCGCTAATGATCAACGTAAAGTTATTTATGAGCATCGTAATGAATTAATGGCAACTGAAGACATTAGTGAAATGATTAGTGATGTTCGTCATGATGTATTGGATGATGTCGTGACTAAATATATTCCTGCAAAAACAATGGAAGAGCAGTGGGATGTCACAGGTTTGGAAGAGCATCTTTCTGAAGAATATCTTTTAGATTTGCCTTTAACGGAAAAACTAGATAACGATAAGTCTTTTCAAGAAAGTGATTTACGTCAATTTATTGTTGATGAGCTGGAAAAAGCAAGTAAAGAAAAAGAACAAACCTCAACGGCTGAGGTTATGCGACATTTTGAAAAGTCAGTCATGTTACAAGTGCTAGATAATAGTTGGAAAGAGCATTTAGCCGCTATGGATTCTTTGCGTCAAGGTATTCACTTTAGGGGCTATGCTCAAAAAGACCCTAAACAAGAATATAAGCGTGAATCCTTTGATATGTTTACTAGCTTGTTAGATCATATCAAATATGAAGTTGTGGGTATTTTAGCAAAAGTCCAAGTTGCCCAAGAAGAAGATGCAGATGCTATTGATGAGCAGAGACAGGCTCCTCAAGAAATGCATTATGAACATGCTGAAGCAAATCCTGTCAATGAGCAGTTAGAGCAGGGACAACCTCAAGCTGTGAACAGTGATGAAAACTCTGAACAGCCTTTTGTAAGAGAAGGTAAAAAAGTAGGGCGTAATGATCCTTGTCCTTGTGGTTCGGGTAAAAAATATAAGCAGTGTCATGGTAAATTGACTTAGGAACGCACATGAAACAACTTACCGATTTCTAACTTGTCTTTTTGCTCCAGATAGAATGATCTCATTCGTTGCGTAGCCTGCTATGCGCCTCATGAGATCATTCCAGCTGAAACAAAACCCTACGTTATAATTTCGGGAAGTTATTCCATGCACGTTCCTTAATATTTTTTGATCGGTTGTTTTAAAAGTTTATCAGAAAATATTCAGATGAAATAATAGAAAACCATTTAAATAAAGTTGACCGAAATGGGTTCGGTTAATGATCGTATAGTGAATTTTAAGTAAAAAAATAGTAAAAATATGCCAAATAGAATCTTTGAAAAAAGTAAACCGAAAGCTAATATCACAACACTTCCTGACTTGGGAATGGATAAAAAGGACTTTATTGCTGATTTTAAAAGATATTACAGCCATCGTTTAGGGCGAGATGAACACTGTCGCTCGCCTCACTATGCTTATGAAGCTCTTTCTTTAGCTGTCAGTGATCGATTAATTGAGCGCTGGAAAAATACTTACAACACTTATAGAACAGAAGACTGTAAAAAATCATTCTACATTTCAATGGAATTTTTGATGGGTAGAACGCTAAGTAATGCCATGATCAATTTAGGCATTACAAGTACGGTTGATAAAGCGTTATATGATTTGGGGTTAGATTTAGAAGAATTGATCGATAGTGAGCCAGATGCAGGTTTAGGTAATGGTGGACTAGGTCGATTGGCTGCTTGTTTTATTGATAGTTGTGCAACATTGCAATTACCCGTAACAGGTTATGGCTTACGTTATGAATATGGCATGTTTGCTCAAGGCATAGAAAATGGTGAGCAAATAGAAAAGCCAGATCATTGGCTACGTAATGGAAATGTTTGGGAAGTGGAACGTCCAGAATATACCGTACGTATTAAATTTGGTGGGCATACAGAAAAACATATTGATGAATATGGCAAAGAAAAAATAACTTGGGTTAATACCAGTGATGTTTTAGCCGTTCCTTATGATACGCCTATTCCTGGCTACCAAAATGGCACAGTGAATACTTTACGATTATGGAAATCAGAAGCTACTGAAGAATTTAACTTGCAAGAGTTTAATGCGGGTCAGTATGCAGAGTCTGTTGCAGAGAAAAATACAGCAGAAAATATTACCATGGTGTTGTATCCCAATGATGCTAATGAAAACGGTAAAGTATTAAGATTACAACAACAGTATTTATTAGCTTCAGCCAGTTTACAAGATGTAGTGGCCAACTGGGTAGGCCGGCATGGAAGTGATTTTACTCATTTTGCTGAGAAGAATTGTTTTCAATTAAATGATACACATCCTAGTATTTCAGTGGCTGAATTAATGCGATTGTTAATGGATGAGCATGGTTTGGGTTGGAATGAAGCGTGGGAAATCACTCGTCATACCATGGCTTATACCAATCATACTTTATTACCAGAAGCATTGGAAAAATGGTCAGTGGGTTTAATGCAGCATTTATTGCCTCGCATTATGGAAATAATTTTTGAAATTAATGCACATTTCATGGCTGAGGTTTCTGAGCATTGGCCTGGTGATGTAGAGCGTTTAAGCAGAATGTCAATTATTGAAGAAGGTCATGATAAGCAAGTACGTATGGCTTATCTGGCAATTGTAGGTAGTTTCTCTGTTAATGGTGTGGCTGCATTGCACTCTCAATTGTTAGTCGATGGCTTATTTAATGATTTTTATCAGATATGGCCAGAAAAATTTAACAACAAAACCAATGGTGTCACTCCAAGACGTTGGTTAGCTGCATGTAATCCAGAGCTAGCTGAACTTATTACTAAAACCATTGGTAGTGATTGGGTGACTGATTTATCTCAGTTAGAAAAACTAAAACCCTATGCTGAAAAGCCTGCTTTTAGAAAAAAATGGTTTGCATTACAACAATCTAGCAAGCAACGTTTAATTGATTATAAAACAGAAGAGTTAGGTACTGATTTAGGATTAACAGTTGATGCTTTATTTGACGTACAAGTTAAACGGATACATGAATATAAGCGCCAAATTTTAAATGTTTTACATGTTATTCATTTATATAACAGAATCAAGAAAGGCGATACTAAAGATTGGGTTTCTCGTTGTGTCTTGATTGGTGGTAAAGCGGCACCTGGTTATGTCATGGCAAAGAAAACCATTAAATTGATCAATAACGTTGCTAATGTCATCAATAATGATCCTGAAGTAGGTGATAAATTAAAATTGGTCTTTTTACCTAACTACCGTGTTTCTGCTATGGAAAAAATCTGTCCGGGCGCTGACTTATCTGAGCAAGTTTCAACAGCAGGTAAAGAAGCATCGGGTACAGGTAATATGAAGTTCATGATGAATGGTGCTTTAACTATTGGTACTTTAGATGGTGCGAATGTTGAAATACGTGAAGAAGTGGGTGAAGAAAATTTCTTCTTGTTTGGTTTAACTGAATCTGAAGTTGAAGATCTTAGAACACATTACAATCCTTGTGCAATGATTGAAGAAGATGATGATATTAAAGCAGTGATGAACTTGCTTGAGTCAGGTCATTTTAATCAATTTGAACAAGGTATTTTTGATGACATTATTGGGTCGCTTAAAAGTTCTGATGATTCATGGATGACCATTGCTGATTTCCGTAGTTTTATTGATGCGCAAGAACGTGTGAGTGAAGCTTATAGAGATAAAGAGCACTGGACTAGGATGAGTATTCTTAATACAGCAAGTAGTGGTAAATTTTCTACTGATAGAACAATTAGTGAATATGCTGATGATATTTGGGGACTAAAAGCGGTTGATGTTTCTAAATAAACCTTAATGGGATAAGAAGAGCTAATAAACACAGCTCTTCACTTATCACTTTAATAGTTTGATACTGCTAAAGAGAGGTACAAAAACTATTGAGAAAGCTATTTATCATGCTTTTCTTGCTAGGTTTTGTGCCTTTTTTTATATCTGATTTTTAAGTATAAATTTTTAAAATAGGTTCTCTTATGCTAAATATTGTTTTATACGAGCCGGAAATTCCTGCAAATACAGGTAATGTTATCCGCCTGTGCGCTAATACGGGTGCACAATTACATTTGATTCATCCATTAGGGTTTGAGTTAGATGATAAAAAGTTGCGTCGAGCTGGACTGGATTATCATGAGTGGGTGAATGTACATCAATATGCTTCATTAACTGACTTTATTGAAAAGGCAAAGCCTAGTAGATTATTTGCTTTAACCACTAAGGGCTCAACTAATTACGCTGATGTTTCTTATTGTGATGGAGATGCATTGATGTTTGGACCAGAAACAAGAGGGCTTCCCAATAACTTTTTGTCTCAGCATGAAGAAGAATTAAAACTCTATTTACCTATGCAGGCTGAAAGCCGAAGTTTGAACCTTTCGAATACTGTTTCTATTGTGTTATTTGAAGCTTGGAAACAGTTAGGTTTTGAAGGTGGAAAATTGAAATATTAATCGTTGCAAAAGTTTTCGCATATAACTCCTTCTGCCTTGAGGGCATAGGTATCTACACAAGTTTTATGTAAAAACAGCCTCCAAAGCTTGAGCTCTTAAGCCCTCTCCCCAGGTGGGGAGAGGGTTGGGTGAGGGGAGGCAAATAACTCTCTTCTTCAACTGTTTCTTTTATCTTTTAAATATAAAAGAATAAGGAATAGAGAGCTTTATTTTTATTCCCCTCACCCAAACCCCGCTTGGGGCGAGGGTGAAATTGACCGCAAGAAATTTTGCAATAATCAATAAATGAGGTTAAAGGAAGAGTGATTTTCCTTGTTTCAAAAGATCACTTATTTCAGTGGCTGAAACGGGTTTACTAAAATAAAACCCCTGAACTTGATCGCATGCATGGTTTTCTAAGAACTCTAGTTGTTCCTTTGTTTCGACACCTTCAGCAATCACTGTTAGATTTAAACTTTGCCCCATAGCAATAATGGCTTTAATCAAAGTATCATCCCCTGAACCTAGATTTAGATTTTGAATAAATGATCGATCTATTTTTAAGATATCAACAGGAAACTTGCGTAAATAACTAAGAGAAGAATAGCCTGTACCAAAGTCATCAACAGAAAGTAAGACACCCATTTCCTTTAGATCAGAGAGAGTGTCTAAAATGAGTTTGGAGTCTTCCAGCATTAAGCCTTCTGTTATTTCTAGATGAATAGAATGCTGGGGTATTTGATATTGCTGGATCAATTTTTTTAGCAGGTCAACGGTATTGTATTTACTGTCAAACTGGCGAGTAGACATATTAATCGCTAGGTGTAACTCAGTAGATGAATTGAGCTGCCATAATGTATATTGTTTAAAGGCAGCTTCTAAAATCCATTCACCTAACCTTAAAATTAAATCACTTTCCTCTGCAATGGAAATAATTTTATCAGGTGCGACTTGACCATACTTAGGATGATTCCAGCGTAATAAGGCTTCAACAGAACTGATAGATTTAGTTTTTAAGTTAATAATAGGTTGATAGTGTAAATAGAGTTCACTGGTATTTAATGCTTGATATAAATCCTTTTCTAATTCCATTCTGTGATTGGCATGCGTGGTCATTTCAGGTGAGAAAAAGGCGTAGGCATTTTTGCCTTTATCTTTAACTTCGTACATTGCCATATCCGCATTTTTTAGCATAGTAGATAATTCAACTGCATCATCGGGAAAACTTGTAATGCCAATACTGCAACCAATACGTATTGTCTGCCCATGTATTTCAAAAGGATGGGCAAGTTCTGTGATGATTTTTTCTGCCACAATAGAGGCATCATTTTTATGTTGTAATTCTGTTAGTGTGACTGTAAATTCGTCGCCACCCAGTCGCGCAATAGTATCTACACCACGTAAACACTCAGATAGTCGTTGTCCCACTTGTTCAAGTAGTAAATCACCTATATGATGCCCCAGTGAGTCATTAACATGTTTAAAGCGATCGAGATCAATAAGTAGTAAAGAAAATGAGGTGTTGTTTCTTTTAGCTAATTTATAGGCATAAGCGAGTCGCTCATTAAATAAGTTTCTATTAGGGAGTAAGGTCAGTTGGTCGTAATTAGCTAAATAGTGCAGCTTCTCATAAACCTTTTGTTTTTCTGCAATTTCTCTGGTTAATTCTACAGTACGTTGAGAGACTAAATGTTCTAATTCGACCGCATGCTGCTGTAGTTTCTTTGTTGCTTTGGCTAAAGCAATATGAGTAGCGACACGCGCTTTAACAATAGGAGGGCTAATAGGCTTGGTAATATAATCAATTGCACCATAATCAAAGCCCTTAAGTTCATCTTCAATTTCATTTTTTACGGTTAGAAAAATGACAGGGACTTCAGCATAGGTCTTATTAGTTTTAATATCATGACACACCGCATAGCCATCAACATCAGGCATAATAATATCGAGCAAAACGAGGTCAATAGAGTGTTTATAAAGAGCACTCATAGCTTCTTCTTGGTTCATAGCAATGACAATGTGGTATTCATCCTCAAGGATATTTTGTAATAAATTACAAAAGAAGCGTTCATCATCTACTATTAGGATAGTGTCTTTAGGCATTAATTGGTATAGCTAAGGAGTGAATGAGTTATCTCTAGATTTTAAACTTAGTAGACTTATTTAGTAAAGGGTTTTTTTATATGTCTTCACTAGATACAATACTAATTGTAGAAAGTGGGTCTAACTAACAGCAATTTTTAATTCACAGCAAATCTCTTCTAAAATTACAATGGCTTGCTCAAACTCATAGTTTTCTATGGTTAACTGTAGTGCTTGGGTTTTTTCATTTGAATGCTCATATAAACTATTCTGTATGTTGTGTAATATATCTATTGCCCCGCTATCACCTTCATTTAACAAACCATAGAATTGCTTTATTTGTTGGTTTAGTTGCTCATTTGACAGTTTTGATTGAGTGGGTAGAGTTGTTTGTTTTTTACTGTATCTTTCAAGTTCAGACATTAAGGTGTTAAATGCTGAGCTGAAAAGTTGTAAGTCTTCGTTATAGCCATGATCTGAGATAATGGCCTGTTCAAGCTTAGTTGACTGTTTTTGTAATTCACGCGCTCCAATATTGCCTGAAACACCTTTAACGGTGTGAATAATGCGCTTGGCTGTTATAAGTTGATTATCATTAAAAGCTTGGTGTAGTTGCTGTATATCATGTTGATGGTCTTCATAAAAGTCTTTTAATAACTTGCTAAAAAGTAACCTATTTCCACCGACTCTTTTAAGTCCCCATTCGACATCAAGAGATTCAGAATAGTCTGGTAACAATGTTATGTCAGTTGATTTTGGCATATAAGTTTGAGGATGCTCTGTTATTTTGGAGTGTTGTAACCATTGACTGATGACTTTATATAATTCATCAGGATCTATTGGTTTGGTGATATGTTCATTCATTCCTGCATCAAGTGATTTGGCTTTATCCCCCACCATGGCATGTGCAGTCATGGCAATGATAGGTAGATCTTTATAGGTTAAATTTTCTCTTATGCTATGAGTGGCTTGTATTCCATCCATTTCTGGCATTTGAATATCCATCAATACTAAATCAAAAGTATTGATGGGTTGCTGTAAAACTTTATCAACAGCGGCTAAGCCATTATCAACAATTGTAACCTTTAAACCAAAGGATTTGAGTAGTTCTTCAGCCACTTGTTGGTTAATTTTATTATCTTCGGCTAATAAAATAGAACCTGATAATGTTGAGTGATGAGTTTTAAATTCAACTTCTTGAAGATTTGAATTTGGTTTGAGAGCTTTTATGATGGTATCAAATAGTGTGGATAGTGTTGCCGGTTTGAGTATAAATCCATCTAAACCAATTGCCTTAGCCTCTTTTGATACTTCTTCTTGGGCATAGGCGGTTACCATAATAATGGAAGGGATCGTACTGAGATGAAGATTATTCTTGATGTGTTTTACGGCTTCTAAGCCATTTATTTCAGGCATAGACCAATCCATTAAAATCAGATCAAATGATTTTTCTGTCGATTTTAAAACTGAATAGGCTTCAGCTGCATTTTTAACCAATGTCACTTTAAAAGATAATGAGGTTAACTGGTTCTGGAGGACGTAGCGGGCAGTGATATTATCATCAACTACCAAAACTCTAAGACCTCTTAAATCCGGTTGTGGTAACAGAAGGTTTGTTTTTTGCTGGGCTGCAATATCACATTCTATACAAAAGAAGAATTCACTACCGTGGCCGACTTGGCTACTAACACCAATAGAGCCATTCATTAATGTGACAAGCTGTTTGCTTATAGCTAAACCCAGACCAGTTCCACCATGTGTTCTAGTTGTTGATGTATCTGTTTGGAAAAAAGAATCAAATAGTTGTGACTGTTTACTTTTTTCAATACCACAACCTGTATCTTTTACTAAGAATTTTAAGATAGATTTGTTGTTTGATATTTCAACAGGAATAACGGATACCTTTATCTCACCCCGTTCAGTAAATTTAATTGCATTACTACAGAGGTTGATTAAAATTTGCGATAAACGAGTCGGGTCACCAATTAAAGTATTAGGTATTTTGGGACTAATATCAAAAATTAATTCAATATTTTTCTGTTCACATTCAAAGCGGAATAAGTCTCCAAGAGATTCAAAATTGTCATCTAATTGAAAACTAACGGATTCTAAATGTAGTTTTCCTGCTTCAATCTTGGAAAAATCAAGAATATCATTGATGATAGTTAATAATGACTGGCTAGCATTTTGTATTTTCTTTATATAGTCATGCTGCTGAGTTGTCAGGTTAGTTTTTAATGCTAGGTATCCCAAGCCAACAATAGCATTCATGGGGGTACGGATTTCATGACTCATATTGGATAGAAAATCACTTTTAAACTGGTTAGCATGTTCTGCTGCTTGCTTGGCTTTTTCTAGTTCTAACTCAACTTGTTTGTTTGCTGTGATATCAAAAATAGCCCCTTGTAAGTAAAGTGGTTGATTTTTATCATCGTAACTAGGTATTCCTTTTTCATGAATCCAGCGAATTGAAAGGTCTTTGTGCACAATACGATATTCTAATGTATAAGGCTGGTGAGACTCTATGGCACTTTGTAATTGTTGCTCTATTAATTTAATATCATCTGGGTGAGTGATATTGACTAAACTATGCTGGTTATTTATAAAAAAATCAGCGGGGTATCCACTAATTGATTCGACGGCATCAGTCAGAAACGAGAGTCTCCAGTTCTGTTTATATTTATATTGATAAAATGTGCTGGGTATATTGTGAATAAGTGAGCTGAATTGTTGTTCACTTTTTTTGAGTTTATGTTCTGCATCTTTACGGTTGGTAATGTCTGTACGAATAGCTATATATTGTTCCAGTTTACCTTGTGTAGAAAAGAGCCCAATAATAGTGCTATCGACCCAGTATAAAGATCCATTTTTAGCTTTATTACAGATTTCAGCACGCCAGGGAATACCTTTTGATGCTTGTAAAAACATTTTTTTCCAGAATTCGGTAGGATGAGTGCCTGAATTTAAAATACGATGGTTTTGTCCAATTAGTTCTTCTCTACTATAGCCACTAATCAGACAAAATTGATTATTGACATAAGTAATACAACCTTTAATATCAGTTATTACGACAATTGATGAGGCATCTAAAGCAAATTTTTGTTGTTCTAATGCAATTTGAGTATTTTTTTGTTCGGTAATATTCTGTTGTGTTCCGAGTGCGCGAGTTGCTTTACCATTTTCAACACTCACAACTGAACCCGTAGAGCGAATATGTAGATAATGGCCTAATTTATGACGTAATCTAAATTCATGTTCATATTGTACTGAACAGTGATTTATTTTATGGCTTACAAATTTTTTTGTAGCTTGTTTATCCTCAGGGTGTAATAAGCTTTCCCATGAGTTATGAGTATTATTAAGTTCGTTATCTTGATAGCCCAACATGGTGATATATCCTGGACTGAAATAAACACCCCCCGTTTTTATATTCCAATCCCATAACCCTTCTTTTGAGGCTTGCATGGCTAATTGGAAACGTTCTTCACTAATATGCAGGGCGTGTTTCTGTTTTTTTATTTGCCATACCCAAAGGCCAAATATTAGAAAAATACAGCCAGCTCCTGCTATTATTTTCCAGATTAAAGAGGAATTAAATTTATGATCAAAACGAATGGAAAACCATTTCTTTTTAATGGCATTGCTTTCTCTAGGGGTAATGCTATCAAGAGATTTTTGAATAATATTAATTAATTCTGGCCAGTCTTTACGTATAGCAAAGGCTAAATCATTACTATAAGGAGTGGGCGCAGCAACTTTAATATTGTTTAGTCCTTCTTGTAAAATAATATGGCTGGTTGCTGCTAAGTTCCCCATATAAGCATCGGCATTACCTAAGGATAATTGAGATAAGGCTTGTTTGGTATTATCAACAAGCAAGAGATCAATGCTTGGAAAGTTAGCTTTAAGAATGTCATGGTTAGCATAGTTGTTTTCAACGACTACTTTTTTATCTAACAACTCAGTTATATGGGTCATTATAGGCGCATCATTACGCGTAAAAATGACATAAGGAAATTTTAGATAAGGTTGAGTAAAATTCAGATATTTTTCTCGTTCTACCGTTCTGGATGTGGCGGGTAACAGATCAATTTCCCCTAACTTTATTTTATCAATAATCTGTTTCCAGCTTAGGTCGGGGTTATAGTGTGTTTTTACGGCTAAGGATTTTTCAATATAAGCAACATAGTCCGAAGCAATGCCTTGGTAGGTTTTATTTTTTGGATCAATATATTCAATAGGTGCCCAGGCAGGATCAACTCCAATTCTAATGTTCTTGTGTTTTTTTAACCAACTGCGTTCCTCAATAGACAGATCTATAGATGTGAGAGAATTAACTGAACTATCAAAGTGAATCCATTTTCTAATAATTTCTTTATGAGTGCTATCGGATAAAGAATCAAGTCCTTTTTGCAAAATACTGTGTAATAACGGTAAGTCTTTACTAACAGCAAAAGCTAGTTTTGATTTCTCAGAGGCTAAGCGATTATCAACTCTAAGGTTAGTTAATAAATCTTTTTCTATAAAGTGACTGACAACCGCTAAATTTCCAATATAGACATCAGCATGGCCTAGAGAGACAGCCTGTAAAGCTTCTTCATTAGATTTAACAAATACAAAATATATTTCAGTATTTTGGTCTTTTAATAATTCATGTATATAGGTACTTTTGGGTAAGGCAACTGTTTTTTTATCAAGACCAGAAAGTGAATTAACAGCTGCTTGGCCTTTACGAGTAACAAAAACAGTATCAATTTCTATATAAGGCGAAGTGAAATTAAGAAATTCACGCCTGTTTTCGGTATTGGATGCACATGCCAGCATATCCAGTTGATTCGATTTAACACCATTGATGACATTAGTCCAAACATCAGCAGTAGTAGAAAATCGGACATTTAGTTTCTTAGAAAGGAGCTTAAGATAGTCAGATGCTATGCCTTGATGTTTTCTTTCTGCATCTACAAAATCAAAAGGTGGCCAATTTTGGTCAATACCTACAGAAATAATAGGATGAATGGCTAACCAATCATTTTCTTCTTGAGTTAAGTTAAGGGCTTTAGATGCTGATAATAGTGGGCTGGAAAATATAAAAACGAAAAATAATAACAGCCATTTGTTTTGTAAAATATGCAACATTATTATTTTAAGCATCTTAGTCGGGTAAGTGATTGTTGTAGAGTAGGGTGACATGCTCAAATTCAGCTTCTATTTGCATAAAGGCATCGACCATATCTGGGTCAAAGTGTTTTCCTCTTTGTTGAGAAATATAAGTAACCGCCTGTTGATGAGTTAACGCTGATTTATAAACTCTTTTGTTAACTAATGCATCATAGACATCTGCAATGGCCATAAGACGTGCACTAATAGGAATTTGATCTGTTTTTAATGATTCTGGGTAGCCACTACCATCCCATTTTTCTTGATGTGAATAAGCAATTTCTCTAGCATATTTCAAAAAGGATGAGCTGCCTGAAAGTTTTTCGGCATTTCTGATAGCGTCACCACCATAAGTGGTGTGTTTGTGCATTTCTATCATTTCCTCTGCAGTCAGAGGGCCTGGTTTTTTTAAAATAGAATCAGCAACAGCAATCTTTCCTATGTCGTGGAGAGGAGCTGATTTATATAACGCCTCAATCGTTTTATCGTCAAGATAATCTGAGAATTTAGGGTGGAATTGTAGTTGCTTTGCTAAGATCTTAATAAACTGTTGAGTACGCTGGATATGTTCACCCGTTTCTTGGTCGCGAGCTTCAGCTAACATACTTAAGCTATAAATAGCTGCATCTTGAGTTAATTCAATTTCATGAGTTCGCTCACGTACTTTTTGTTCTAGAATCTTATTTTGTTGTTCTAAAACTTGATGAGAGTGTAATAGCGATAAGTGTGTTTTTATTCTGGCTAACACCGTTGTTGCCGCAATAGGCTTATTGATAAAATCAACAGCACCATAATCAAAGGCTTTAGCTTCCGATTCCTGATCTGTTTTACCTGTCAGAAATATAATAGGGATTTCAGTCCATAGCGGATTTTTTTTGATTTCAACACAGGTCTGGTAGCCATCCATTTCTGGCATCATAATATCCAGCAGAATTAAATTGGGCAGATTATCATTTATTCTTTTTAATGCCTGTTCACCGCTCTTGGCGATGTAAAGCTGATATTGATCTTTAAGAAGCTCGACAAGGACGTTAATGTAAAAACGTTCATCATCAACTATTAGAATTTTTGGCTTAGTTTCCATATATTAAGTGAGGTTGATAGTTTAGTACATTCTACAATATATAGTCTGTGGACTTTGGGGCAATTTTCTATAGAGATAAATATTTGTAGCCTTGATGAAACAAAGTGGAATTAAGGTTTAGTTGGGATTTCCCTTGATTTCATTTCACTATATCAAGGCTACATTTTTAATCTCTTAAGAGATTAAACAAGCTTATTTTGATGAGTAGTTACTTTAACTTTGTTTAAGCATACCTAATAAAACAGCAATATGAACTAACTCAGCAATATTTGAGGTTTGAAGCTTTTTCTTGATCTGAGTCATATAATTAGCCACGGTTTTATAACCTAAACAGAGTTCTTCTGCTATTTTATGTGCCGTATAGCCCCTAGCTAATAAATTAAAAATATCAAATTCACGTACTGAGAAATCATTCACTATTTGCTGATAGTCAATACTTGAAGACTGCTTTGAACCTTCTTTAATTAATCCCTGTTCAATATAATCTTGGCCTTTTAAAATACATTCAATGGCCTCGGGTAATATATGAGGCGCACTATTTTTTGTAATATAGCCCCTAGCACCCGCATTAAGTGCTCGATGAACATACACTGGCTCATCATGGACACTAAAAACTAAAATCTTGGCAAACCCGTCACGTTGCATAATCCGTTTAATAGTCTCAAGCCCACCTATACCAGGCATTGACAGGTCCATAACTACAATATCAGGGTGATATGTCTGATATTGTTGAATGGCTTGTTCACCTCGATCCGCTTCAAACACATCAATATTAGTCGTGGCCGTGGTTAAAAGTAATTTAAACCCAGCTCTGACAACGGCATGATCATCAACCAATAGTATTGTTGTTTTATTTTTCATTTAATGGAATTTTTGCCTTTACCTGCATACCCTGGCCAGGTTGAGATTGTAGCTTAAAAGTCCCATTTAATAATTTGACTCTTTCAGTCATGCCTTGTAGTCCGAATCCAGTGTTTAAGTTGTTTAGTTCACAACCTTGCCCATTATCATCAATAATAAGCTCAAGTATATCCGATTGTGAATTTATTTCTAGGCTAATGGAAACATAGCTTGCATTAGCATGTCGAATGATATTGGTTAAACTTTCTTGAATAACGCGAAAAATCTGGATAACAATGGTTTTATCTATATTATCAACAGCCTCATCAACCTGTAGGGTAAAAGTAGTATCGGGGGATCTGCTTTGCCATTGTATGAGCAAATCATCTAAAGTAGCTTTCAGGCCCAGTTCCGTTAAAATCAAAGGGTGTAATTGTTTCATCATAGATCGCAACACAGTCATTAAATGATCACAAATATCAATGATTGATGCCGTGATTTTTTGAGTATCTGATTTTTCATGCGCAGCTGTTACAGCCATAACTTTGATTGCCGTGAGTGACTGCCCGAATTCATCATGTAATTCTTGAGATAAATGTTGCCTTTCTTCTTCTTGTATTTCTAAAGAGTGTTGAGTTAATGCTTGGTTTTGTTGTCGTGTTGTTTTTAATACATCAGCCATATGATTCACTGCTTTGGCAATACTGTCATATTCTTGAGTATTAAAATCGGGTAATTTTTTATCATATTCTCCTTTTTCAATACCTTGCAGATTGGATACGATTGTTTGTATTGCTTTCAATGTCTTGTTAAAAACCAGATGAACAGAAAGAAAAGTCAGTAAAACCAATATCACAAGCGTACTAAAAAAAGCGATAGATTCATGCCAGACCTCAGTTATTTCATCTAATGGATTAGCTTGAATAATCAGCGTTAAAAAATGGTTATCAAAGGTTTCTATCTGGTACTCGGCTTTTGGATAATGGCTTGTTACCAGATTGATAAACCAGAAAGGAGGGCTATCATCCTGTTCTGCTGAATGTTGATTATTGGTGATATTAATAATTGAACCGGAGGGTTCTTTTAGCTGAATAATGAGATGTCGCGTTTGCTCTAAATTACTTAAACGATAGATCCAGTCTGTTTCGTTCAGCTTCCCCGGCAGGGTGTTCTTTTCTTTAGCAGGCTGCGTTTTTTTTGCAATGCCCATGTTAGTAGAATGATTAATACCTACACTAAGTTTAATTAGTTGTAAGGCTAGATTAATAGACGAATCGACCTCATTATTAACTGCATTACGGGCTTGCCAAATAGCAATAGAACCACCAAGAAACAAAATGATGATAGATATAAATAAAATACGAAGGCTAATTTGGTAACGTAAACTCATGTTTAAAATAGAGGTTATGGTTGTATAAGTTATGGATTTTAGCTACTTTTTCCCTCAGGGGTATAGGTATCTACACAAGTATTTTCTGCAACTGCACACCCTATAAATATGGCTTTTCTCTTAGCTCCTTCTCCTCCTTAGGGGAGAAGGTTGGGATGAGGGGGAGAAAATATTTTCTTCTTCAGTATTCTTTTTTCTCTGTAAATTACAGAACAAAGAAAGTTGCAGAAGAGCATTTTTTATTCTCCTCATCCAGCCCTCTCCAGCAGGAGAGGGAGTAAGAGACGATCGAAGCCTATTGTTCTTGATAATCAATGAAGTTGTGTAGATACTATGCCCCGTAGGGGAGAAGGCTTAATAGCAGGTATCTAGATTCTTAACAAATATGAAATTAAAAAATTAATTCACATCCATAGCTAACGAATAACCACTAAACCTAGATTGTCGCAACCAATATTGTCCCTGTTCTTGCTGATAATTAGACTGTTGCACAGAATATATCTTATACAGCATAAACTGGCTATGTGGATGACCTTGCTTAGCCGCTTTTAAAAACCATTTTTCTGCTAGTAGTATATCCTGCTTGCCCCCCAAGCCTAAATAATATAATTCAGCTAACAGGGTTTGACTATTGGAGTCGCCTGCATCAGCGGAGCGATGACACCAGTCAAAAGCCTCTACAAAATTGATACGTCTCAGCTTATCACCATAGCGGTAGCTATAGCAGTTTTCAGCGGCAATTTCAGCTTGTGAGTCCAGCCCTATCTGAGCACATGCTGTGGGCAAAAGCATTAAAAGTATTAATATTAACTTCATAAGTTAGTTTTTGTTAAATTTTTAGGTGAACAAAATTCTCCACATTCTAGTGATACGGGTGCTTGTTTTTTAGGCAGTGGACGTGATTGCATTGCAAGATCAGGTGCATATTTATGATAAGTCTCCGTGGGGTCATAGTTATGATTATCTCCCGTTTGATTAAGAATATAAGGAGTAATTAATAACACCATTTCGGAGCGGCTATCACTATCAACAGTTGAGCGAAAGAAATATCCCAAGATAGGAATATCAGCCAGAAAAGGCACTTTAGTACGGTTTCTGGAAAAACTATCTCTAATCAATCCCCCTACAGCAACGGTATAGCCATGTTTTGCAAAAATTTCCCCTTCCATTTTGGCCGTTGTTATAGAATCCACAGGAAGATTGGTAACTCCCCCGTTGCCATCTGAAATGGGAATAAGCACGGAACCTTTACTTAAAGTCGAGTTTTCCTGTTTCAGAATAATATGAATGGTGCCGTCACTATTGATATGGGGAGTCACTTCAAGTGTCGTGCCTATTTCTTCTATTTCTGTATCAGGGGTTGTAATGGTTCGGGATGTATTTAAATTATCAATCGTATCAACTGAATAACCACGAACCATCACCCGCTCTTCACCCACAAATAAAGTAGCCGGACGGTGATTTGAGGCCACCAGCATGGGATTAGAAACCACTGTCACACGGTTGTTTTTTTCCATTAACTCAATATTGGCTTTAATACTTTTACTCAAATATTCGTACATCAATGTACCACCGCCAGTAAAAGCGGCACCGCCTATGGTGATAGGGTTAAGGCTATCACCTGTAATGGATCCACCGTCTAACTCAATCTTAAACAAGGAGGAGAAGTCTTCTCCGACTTTAATATCCACAATCTTCATTTCCAGCATCACCTGTGTTTGGGGTTTATCCAGGTTTTTTACCAATTCAGCAATAGATTTTAAGACGGATTGATTGCTGGTTTTAACAATTAACAGATTATGTTCAGTATTAACGGTCACATAAATGATTTTTTTTGCACCAGACACGGTTTCTAGACGTTTAACAGAAACTTGAGTTCCTGACTGGGTTAAAGATTCAAATTGAGTGACGGTTAAATCTTCAGGAAGTTGTTCTATTTGTGCTGAATTTCTACCTCCCGAATTCCGCCCGCTAGAGTTTCGTCCCCCCGAGTTACGACTCCCTGAATTTCGCCCCCCTCGGCTCCGATTATTTCCCCCTCTATTATTAGAACGGTTGCTTCCCCCTTGCTGATTACCGCCAGACTGAACATCCTCTCCAAAAGAAACCTCCACTCTATCGCCATATAAATCTTCAATAGCGGAAGCAATGGCTGTTACATTGGGGGTGTGTAACTGAAATACTTTGATCGTATCATCTTGACCGATAACTAGGTTTTTTGCATATTCTTCCGTAGTCATTATATGGAACATCCCCTTATTACCCGCATCACGGCGATACCATAAATGACTAATACGACAGATTGCTTTAACTGCCTGTTCTAAATCAACATCTTTTAAAAAGATTGAAATTTCTTTTTCACCCGCCTCAGGCGTAGCAATAATATTAACCTTGGCATCCTCAGCCAAGACTCTAATAATATCAATAACACGGGACTCTTTAAATTCCAGTTCAGCAATTTTAAAGGATTGAGCTTGAATGTTTGAGGTGAAAACAGCAAACACAATAAGCAACAAAGTAGAAAGGAAACGCAAAAAAATATAAGACATAGAATTACCGTACAATCACTAATTCGCCTAAAGTCCCTATCGCAACCAGCAGACTTAAACGATTGATTTTTTTTATTTTAATAACTTGTGAAGGCTCAGCAATATTAAAGCCAATTTCATCCCCCTCTCTCACCATATAAGTTTCTTCATTCAATAGCACTATGGCTAAAGGTGATGGATTGTTTTGATGATGTAAAACACCTTTTAACTTGATTTTTGGCAAAGGTAATTGAGAGTTTCTAAAAAAATTAGAATTTGATGATAAATTTTTCCCATTGTTGTTTTGTTCAGCGACTAAACTTTGTAATAACAGAGATGGAATGGCAAAAGGGTCTCTAACTCCCTGAGGAAAAGCGATATGATCAATAAAAGGTTTTTCGACAAAAGGTTTTGAGAAAGGAGATTTAGGTTTTACTGCCGTTGTAGACTCTTTATTCTTTGCTGGATTAAATTTACGGTCTAAAGCCGTAAAACGATCAAATAATTCTTTTTGAATGACCCTTTGTTTGGCTACAAAAGGATCTTCGGCTGTGACTGAAGGGCTTTGTAGTAATAAAAGAATAACAAACAAAAGCCCAAAGCTCTTAGCCTCCTTCATCTTGAGGGAGAAGGTTAGGATGCGAGTGAAATATAATATTAGAACCTTAGGAACAATGAATAAATACATGTTAATTACCGTGCTGAAACTGCAAAAATAGCTTTGAAGAAACCAAAATAAATAAACCCAACCAAGCCACCAATCAGTAAGATGGAAACAGGCTCCACCATAGAGCCAATGGCTTTGGCTTTACTTTTTAATTCATTCTCATAATAGATCCCCGCTTTAAACATAATATCCACCAGGCTGCCTGATCGTTCACCGACTAAAGTCATATGTTGAATTAGCCGAGAAATACGGGGTTGTTTAATGCTGCGGCTTAAAGGTTGGCCTTGTAACACTTGATCAGCAATATTTAAAATATCGGTAGAAATGGCTTTATTGTTGATTAAACCCGCACTGATTTGTAAAGTTTCCACCACAGGCAGGCCACTTTTTAATAAAGAAGCAATACTCCAGCTATATTGCGACATAGCACCTGTTGAAATAACGCCACCAATCAGTGGTATTTTTAATAAACTGTTATCAATCCAGTATCGCCCAGGCTCACTACGATAAAGTAAAACAAACAAACTAATCAGCGTGCCACTAAAGATCAATAACAGCAGCCACTGGTTAACAATAAAGTCAGAAATATTTATCATACTTTGCATTTCAGCCGGGATTTGTCGTCCTGTTTTAGCAAAAAAAGCAGCAAACTTAGGCACCACGCCAGTGACTAAAAAAAAGAAAACCCCCACCGCCATTAGCAAAGTTACCAAAGGATAAATCAAAGTATTAATAACCTGGCTTTTCAATTCAGCACGACGTTCTAAATGGTCTGCAATACGTTCTAAAGTAAGCGCGAGTTCACCACTTGCCTCAGCACTTAACACCATTTGCACTGCCATCTTGGTAAACAGTTTTTCATGTTTCGATAAAGCCTGAGAAAAAGCATATCCCGATTTAATATCATCATTAATACTGCGTAATAAAGCTCTGATACGTCCTTGCTGCATATTAGCCACTAAATCTAATGACTCGGTTAAAGTAATGCCCGAAGCTAATAGCAACGAAAGTTGTTTAAAAATAAACACCTTTTTACTGACAGTAAACGGCTGCAATTGCTGTAACTGCAAGCGAATATCATCATCAGCTAAATTTTCGTCATCACTATTAAGCACAGGATTAATACTGACGGGATATAAACCCTGTTCACGTAAAGCAATAACCAACATATCCTGGTTTTCAGCTTCTTTTTGTCCCGAGGTTTCAATGCCCTGAGTATCAATTGCCTGATAATTAAAAATCATTATGGTCTTTCCTGTTTACTTAAACCTTCTCTAAACTCCCTCTCCCTAGCAGGGTGGAGGGCAGAGGTGAGGGTAGACTTAAAACATATCTTTTCAGCCTTATTTCTTTTACATAAAAGCAAGAGGTCAAAAGCTTGTTTTATTCCCCCTTCATCCCAACCTTCTCCCCTGAGGGGGAGAAGGAGCTAAGAGCAAAATATCGTATAAATTGCAAAACACTACCTTCTCTAAACTCCTTAGCTTTTTACCAAAACTACCCTAACCACAAGCCAAGCCTTTGCAATTCATCCAAAGATGTAATTCCTTGTAATAATTTATCTCTCCCATCTTCCGCCAGACTAATAAAGCTATTAGCTTTGTCACTTAGTTGAAGCTGGCTCTGCTGGCTGGCAATGGCATCTGATAAAGTTTTATCTATCCATAAAGTTTCAAACAAAGGCAGGCGACCTGCATAACCTATACCTTGGCAATGTGCACAACCTTTTGGCTGAAAAATTTGTTGATTGTCTGGGCAAGACAATAAAACCACCTGTTCTGGTGTAGCAGGGCTGCTTTGCTTACAATGCGCGCACAATCGCCTCACCAGCCGCTGGGCAATAACACATAATAAAGTTGAGGCGACTAGATAAGGCTCTACTCCAATATCGGTCAATCGAGGGATACTGTCTAATGCCGAATTGGTATGTAGCGTAGAAAAAACTAAATGGCCTGTTAACGCGGCTTTCATGGCAATTTCAGCGGTCTCGCTATCACGAATTTCCCCCACCATAATCACATCTGGGTCATGCCGTAAAAAACTGCGTAAGGCCTGCGAAAAACTGGTTTTACTACTGACTTGAACTTGAGAAATACCAGGAATAGTCATTTCCACAGGGTCTTCCGCGGTTAAAATATTGGTTTCACTGTCAGCCAACTCATTTAAGGCCGCATACAGCGTGGTAGATTTGCCACTTCCGGTGGGGCCTGTAATTAAAATAATGCCGTGCGGTTTATTGATGGTTTGTCTAAATAAACTGAGATGTTTCTCAGCCATGCCAATATTTTTTAAATTAACCAGTTGTTTATCACCGCCTAATAACCTAAGAGTGGCGCGTTCTCCATACTGGATAGGCAAGGTAGCCACTCGAATATCAATTAAATTATCAATAGGGGTTTTATGATTCATTGCCCCATCTTGAGGAATACGGCTTTCTGCAATATCCAGCTCAGATAACACTTTAATTCGGCTGATTAAAGCTGCGCCTTGCTCCTCGGGAAATAAACGCCCTTCATTTTGTAAACGCCCATCAATTCTAAAGCGAATCGTTAAGCCTTCTTCAATAGGCTCAAAATGTACATCGGAGGCGCGATATAAATAAGCCTGATCAAGTACCTCTTGTAGCGTAGCCACGGGATTAAATAAATCTGTGGTATAGCTTTCATTGGTATAGGGACTAATAATCGGTGCATATTTATGCAAAATTAGATTAATTGTGGCTGGGTCTGCCATGCCTAGCTCAAAGTCATTTTTTAATAGGCGTTTTGCATTTTGTGCCACGCTTCTATCTTCGGGGTTTGCACAAACAATAATGGTTTTATTTGCTTCTATGCTTATTATCGGTAACAGGTGAAATTGTAAAGCCCGTTCAATGCCTAATTTACGCAATAGTAGCAAGTCGGGTTTTAATTTGTGACCAAAAAAAGTCAAGCCTTTAATTTCTGCATAATTGCGATATAGCAAAGCTAAGGGCAACCTTAAACTAAAGCGTAAAAGTAGCAGTAAATCCATATGCTGTTTTCTTGCTTGTTGACGTAAAGTATCCAGATCCTGCTGAGAAACAAGCTGGCTTTCAATTGCCGCCTCAAGCAAACGCGAGTCTCGTAATACCGACATGGTTATTTTCTCCTGACCGATGACTGATTTAAGGTATGCAAGGCATCCTCAAAAGCTTTCTCCGAATGGGATAAAGCTTTGGCGCGTTCATATTGAATTTGCTGGCTGTTGACGCGCAAAGCTAAAGCCCAGTCAAATGTCTGATTGCCCAAAGCGCGGCCTGTTTCCATCACCGCTTTTATTTGTTCAGGTCTATGTTCGCGGATTAAATGGGAAACAGCCGGGTTAATAATTAAAATCTCATTGACAGGTAATCGACTATTGCCATCAACGACAGGTACCAATGTTTGAGTGACTACGGCTTTTAATACTAAAGAAAGTTGTTGGCGGATAGACACTTGTTCTTCGGCAGAAAACATGCCGATAATACGATCAATTACACCCACAGCATCATTAGTATGCAAGGTTGAAAAAACCAAATGACCTGTTTCTGCAGCAGATAAAGCTGCTCTGATGGTCTCTTTATCTCGCATTTCGCCTAATAAAATAACATCGGGGTCTTCACGCATGGCATCACGCACGGCAAGAGAAAAACTACTCACATCAAGCCCTAGTTCCCGTTGATGTACAATTGCTTTTTTATTGCTATGAATAAATTCAATCGGGTCTTCAATGGTTAAAATATGACAAGGGCGTTGCTCGTTAATCGCATTCACTAGAGCCGCCAGAGTGGTTGACTTTCCACTCCCTGTCGATCCTGTAATTAATACTAAGCCTGTATTAAGATTAGCCAATTGAGGGATTTGATCAGGCAGTGATAATTCAGAAAAACTAGCAAAACAACCTTTTAACCAACGGATAGCAAAACAAATAGAGCCGCGTTCTGAATAGATATTAATTCTAAAACGTTCATCAAATTCAGAGGTGTAAGCAATATCCAGTGTCTCCATTCTCCCTGGGTCACTTAGCTGTTTATAAGCCAAAATATGCTCACGGAAAGCCTTTAACTGTTCAGCTGACATTAAATCAAATAAAGGTTCTTCCTGTAAGGAACCATGAACACGAAGAATAGGGTAACAATGTGCGGATAAGTGAATATCAGAAGCATCATGATTTATAGCATGTTGCAAAATACGCTCAAAAAGTGAATCAGTCATAAGGCTAAAGACAATTTAATCGACAAATCATAGGGGGCGCGTAAATCCTTTTTTCTAACAGAAGTCATCGACAGGCGAGTAATTACCACGCTATAAGGCAGGCTTTCTAACTGCTGAAAAAAATTATTTAAGCGAGTAAAAGAGCCAGTGAGTTCCAGGCCAATCATTGGGCGCTTAATTTCTTCTGCACTGGCTTTACCTTGTGTTTCTGTTCTGACCAGCTCATCCAGGCTTTTACTATCCTCACCGATACCTTCAATAACCATGCCTTCCGCAACAATAAGCCCTGTAATTTTGGCTTTTAAATCCGCTTGTTTTTCATTCTCTTGTAAATCAATAAAACTTTGTTGATAACCTGCCATGGTTTTAGTCTCAGTCGATATTTTAGTTTTTAAATGCTCTAATTCTTGCTGCAAGGATTTAACAGAACCTCGACTTTTATTCCCTGATTTCTCTTTATTAAATTTCTTTTGTACCTTTTGCTTTTGTTGTTTTAAAACCAGCAATTGCTCTCGCACAGGCTGAACGCGGAATAAAATAAACCCCGTTATAAACAGGCTACCGAGTAAAAACATAATCAACCAAAATTCTCTTTTATTTAATGATTTCATTTAATTCTGTGTATAAAGCCCTCTCCCAAAATAGAGGAGAGTGGAAAATATAAAAAAATTATTATTAAGTGCTAATTACTCACCCTATAAAAGCATGGCTTTAGCTCTTAGCTCCTTATCCCCTCAAGGGGAGAAGGCTGGGATGAGGGGTAGATAAAAATACGCTCTTTCACCTTATTCTTTAATCTGTTTAAAAAGAAAAGAGGTTTTGAAGAAGAAAATTGTTTAACTCCCCCTCTCCCCAACCCTCTCCCCCAGGGGCGAGGGCTTTAGAGCACAAGCCCCTCACTATTGTTAGTTGTTAGCTTTCATTGCTTACCCCGATTACGCACTAATTGAAAATCAAAATGATAGGCACCAGCCAACTCACCACTTTTTAATAAATTACTCGGACTTTGGCTAATCAGCATATTAAATCCACTTAAATGGCGAGTTAAAGCCTTTTCAAACCGACTCACAGCGGCTAAATTTAAAGCCCATCCTGTCACTCGAAATTGATACCAACTATCCTCAACCAAACTATCAATCACCACTTCCTGATCAACACTTTTAATCAGTAAAGGCAAAAATTCACGCATAAATTTTTGTCGCTCAATTAAGTTTTCCTCAATCGCCTTTTTATTGATTTGCAATTGATCATAAGAAAGTTCCAGTTTGCTCATTTCTGTATCTAGCTGGCTATAACGTCGATTCTCACGATTTAGTGTTTTATTATTTTTTTTCAGTGTCTTGTAGTTTTTCTCTAAACGCTGAATATCTGTGTTGGCTTGGGTCAGCTGGCTTTGATAGTAATTGTCGACACCCAACATAAGCAGTAAAGCAAAAAAGATAGCACCCCCTATTTGCCATTTTTTTTGCTGATAAAAACGCGGAGTAGGGGGCATGCCTTCAACATAAGGGGTACGGCCATTATTTAAGCTGTTGTAAAAAAAATCTTGTGCAACGCCCAAAAGAGGGAATAAAAAAGCCTGTGGGCTAATTTCAGTTGTAGTAACTAATTTATCAGCAGGCCAAGGTAAAATAGTCACCACCAGCTCCAGTTCGGCCTGTAACTGATTAAGCAAATCTTCAGCTCTCGGGTGATTGCCCCAAAAAAAAATAGAACTGGATTGTAGATTATGCTCGCTAATTAAATTGAGTACATCGTGGCTGCTTATGCTGCGTTCCAACGTATTGATAATATCAACAGATTGGGTGATGCCATCTTTTAACAGACTAAAAACCAGATGTGAGGGGTGCAATTCAATTAGGCATTGCAAAGGTGCAGCATCTATAAGTGAGGAAATAGAACCCGCGACAGGGTAGAAACGATCAATCCGCACATTATTTTCAGCAAAGGTATCAACCCAGCGCTGTTGCTCAAAAGCACTCATCGCAGCAGAAAAAATGCCCGTATTTTTATTTAATGCATACCAGCCACACAATAAAGCAGTATCTTCATCTTGTAGCTTGCTTTGTAGGTTGAGGTGCTTATCTAAGGTTGCCTGATCAATCTGTTTAAGGGAAATAACAATCTCACCAAAACGCGGCAGTTTGCCACCAAAACTAGCCGCACGGTGTCGGTTTTGTTTTTGTGTTTCAACAATACTATCGCGCTCAATATCACTAATAACGCCTAGATGAACCAATAAGCTACCAATATTCCATTGCGGCGCTTGCTCATTAAATAAAGTCTCCATCTCCCAGCGGACAATATTGGTGATTTTATCTTGGCTAAGTTGTTTATTATTAGCAATATCCAGATCCAGTAAACCCAAAGCCATGCGAGAATGAAGCATAATCGCCCGCGCAGGTAACTCAGGTACTTGAGTGGCTAAATCAATTAATAATTGATCTAAGGTTTGCTCTGATAAATCAATACTTTGAGCCGCTGCAATTATTTTTAAATGTTGATTTTCAGCGGCAATAATAGCGGCGCTTAATTGAAAACCATCGGTATAAAAAAACAGCCGAGAATTATCTGTTTTAAGGGCAGACTTCCAGTTTAAATTCTGTATAAATTGGATAATTTTATTGGTTTGGGTTTGGATAGTGTTTTTGTTCATTTGTTAGGCCTTTAGTCTCACCCGCACCCCAGCCCTCTCCCTCAAGGGGGAGGGAGCTAGAGCTGTAGTATTTATGGCGTAATATGGTGTAGTTAAAATGACCTTGGCAAAGGCTCTAAAGCCCTCTCCCTTGAGGGAGAGGGCTGGGAGAGGGTGAATACAATAATTCATAAAAACAACAAATGTATACACAACCCTAATCATCAATACTCGCCTGTAATGCCTGATAAATAGTCTCCAAAACCCCTTCAAGATTTTCTATCACTTCATTATTCCAAAAACGTAAAATCTTGTAGCCTTGCTCTGCTAAAAAAGCACTGCGCTTATCATCATAATCTTGTTGCTCCCTATGCTGAGAACCATCTAACTCAATAATAAACTTTTGCTCCAAACAAACAAAATCAACAATATAAGGCGCAAAAGGTACTTGGCGACGAAATTTACAGTTAAGTAATTGTTTACCGCGTAGCCGCTGCCAAAGGATGTGTTCGACATCTGTTTGGGTTTTGCGTAGGTGGCGCGCTTTTTTGGTTAGGGACATTTGATGGTTTTATTGAAGTTCACCCTCACCCCAGCCCTCCCCCTCAAGGGGGAGGGAGCTAGAGCAGTCGTGTTTGTAGGAGTGTAAGATATAGTCAAAATCATCTTAAATAAAGGCTCTAAAAGCCCTCTCCCTTGAGAGCGGGGGTTTGGTCGACTGCATGGGTGCAGGAGCAATTGCTGAGAGGGTGAATAAATCATTCAATCAATCACTAATTCAACAGGAAGCAAAGTAAAGCGTGGAACAACCCTAAGAATTGCTGTGTTTTGAATCTCACTTGGCTCGATATTTCCATTTGAGGGGGAATCAACTCCCACAAAAATCACATGATCTCCAGCAGGTATACGTAAAGATGTTGCATCGTCATCTTCTTCATTCTTCCATGCTGCACCATTTGTAATGCTATTATGTTTATCTCCAGCCGCTAAGTCATTTGTTAAAGTAAAATGATAAGTTTGCCAAATTGAATCGTTTGTTTTATCGGTATCTGCTAAATCTACTTGAACATTCCTAAATACGACCAGTGCAATAGTTAGTGGTGTTGTTGACACTTGAATATCATTGATTGATTGATTGTCTACTGTTATATCTATTTCAGATAAAACCAGACTCCAGTTATCTGCTGGTACATCCCTATTAACAGGCTGACTATAAGCATCAGGATTTAGCGTTTCATCATAAGATAAGTTTAAATTATTGTTGGCAACTATTTCGGCTACTGTAAAGTCAAATCCCCAGCCCGTTTTATAGTCGCCAGCCGAATCTACCCCAGTTGTTATGTATCCATTTCTATAACCTTTAAATATAAAACCATCCATATCACCTGTCTCTGCATATGATTCATCGTCTTTTATTCTGTACTGGGGCTTGTTGCTGTCATTAAATAACTGTCTACTGACCCAGCCAGCGGGCTGAGAAACATAGTTACTGGCAGATGTCGGTAAAAGTCCATTGTCAACAATAAAGCCTGATAATAAAAAATCAGTTTTATATTCTTTTACTTTTACCGTTACTTTTTGCATGATTTCTAATTTATGAACGGTTTCCTCATACCGCAACTGTCCATCCTCATTATCAATAAACACCATAGATAAGCTAGCAACCATCCCCATAATTAATAGCACTAAGACCATTTCTAATAATGTAAAACCTGTTTGCCTATAAGAAAAAGTCATATTTCCAGCACCACATCATCAGCATTGTCATAGGTGGCATCAGCTCCCATACTCACAATACGGGCAATTCCACCCGAGGCTGGGTCAAGATCAAAAAACAAATAAGGTTGTTGATAAGGGTCTAGCTTTGCAGGTACGGTAATAAGAGGGGCACTATCGTCAGCAGGGTCGCCACCACCTGCAAAGTCAAAGATAGTATTGTTAGCTATATCGACAGCTGTTGTTAAGCTTATGTTGATATAAGGGCCTCGCCATCCTTTGCGGTAATCAACATCCCATGAATAACTGAGGTTGGTAAGAAAATCAATATCAGCGGGCGATCTGATATTTGCGGTGTCCTCTGAATAGGTATTTTGGTCATTAAAATACCGTATAATAGCTTGTCGTAATTGCGCCATTTCAACGCGGGTGGCTTTTTCTTCGTTATCACTACGCACATTGCCATAACGCATTAACCCCATCCCCGAAATAATCGCCATAACAGCCACAACAACCAGTAGTTCTAATAAAGTGAAGCCTTGTTGTTTTTTAGAGTGGACTGGCATAAGTGGTGTTTTATATTGAAGTGGCTTGGTTGTAGGGTGTTGTTTTATTCAGTTCAAAAAATTAATGGCGGTTAACTCTGGAAATGAAGCTTTAGTTTCGTTTGGGCGAGACTAAAGTCTCGCTTCCTATAACTACTCGTCCTATAAAAATAATGCTTTTGCTCTAAGCTCCTTCTCCCATTAGGGGAGAAGGTTGGGATGAGGGGGATAAAAAACTCTCTTCAACCCTATTATTTTTCACTTTAAATGATTAAAGAAAAAATGTAGTAAAGCATGTAAATACCTATGCTTTTTGGGATTAAAAAATAAACTTATTTCCAATCTCCTGTTACCAAAAAAATCTGCGGGTGCCGTCTTAAAAGCACATCGCAGATATAAAGGTAGAGAGGAATAACAATTAACATTAGTCAAAACCTGACATTTTTAAAAACGCCAGGGTCAACTCACGTAGTACATAAGTTCACCATGGCGCTTTCCTTGCACCGAGATCATCCTTGAGGCATCCTTGCCTTAAACTTAGGGAGCTAAGCTATCCTTGTTGTTCATTTTGTGACTATTTAGTCATCTTCGTCTTGAAGACCTGCAAATTCAGCAATTTCTTCTTCGTAGTAATCACCATCTGCATCTATAACTGCGATTAGTTCAGGAGCGTCCAGCCATTCAACATCACCAGCAGTACCTTCAGTTGTAATGTCAGCATCGCCATCAGCATCGTTATCAGTGCCTAGTTTTAAAGCAAGTGAGTAATGTGCATATTTATCACGGCCAACATTTCCATCACGCGGTGCTTTGAATAAAAACTGGCCATCAGCAACAAGAGCAGATGAGTTCCCAATACCTAATACGACAATAATATCGTCTTGATTAGCACCAATATCTGTTGGGTCACTGTAACGAACCATAGGGAATGTTGCGGCGTTATCAATTGTTACACCATTACCGGCACCACCTGGTGTGGCTCCGTCTACAGTTGTACCTACTTGGTCAAATATCATTTGAACTAAGCCATTTTCACTTAATGAAACATCACCAATGACTGCACTATCAATCGTTTCAGTTGAGGCTGCGGCTTCATTATCATCACACGCAGAATAAGCGGCATAACGAAAGCTTGTTAAACCACCATTGATTAAAGTAGTTGCTGCTTCAGTTGGGAATGTTTCTACATTTAGTTTCTCTGCAAAGCTAAATGTCAGACCACCACCAATACCTGCAGCATTAGACAGCCCACCAAAAATACGGACTGTAGTTGCTGCAAAAGCTGAAGCATCACCATCTACAGCAATGGTATTAATTGGTGTGTTAGTGTTACCATCAACCACTAAACCATTTGTTGTTGTTACACCTGAGTCAGCACAAAGTAATGACTCTAAGTTATTTGGAAAGACTTTGTTAGTGACTTCAAATTGATTGGTCGCATTCTCTAAAGTCTGCATAGTATGCATAGCAACCCCTTGCCCTGCATGCTCTTCCTGACCACTCATACTCATCATGGCTGCACCGGCAATTACTGCCATTACTGCAACAACAACTAATAGTTCTAATAGGGTAAAACCCTGTTGATTTTGTTTAATTTTCATAGTGTTTTTATGTTTTGCCTTACCGCAAAAGACCCGCTCTTTTTGTTGGTAGAGCCAATTTTAAATAGTGTTTATCTGCGAACCCTCATCGCCAGAAAAAGTGCCGTCAGCATTTAGTACAAATCGATATTGTTTTCCATAATGAATAATCACTTCCTTTTGTGTCCGTTTAAGGATGCGTAGCTCAACCTTAAACTCACCAAACCCATCATGCTTTAGGAGATCTTTAAAGACTTCTAGCATTTTTTGTTCAGCTTTACTCATGGGTACTTGTCTCTGAAATGTTAACGAGGTCGCAGTTTATGTCATTTTTTTAGTCTAGCGGTAGGGAACTATTCCTTTTAAAAGTAGGAAAAATTCCTGATAGCTATGTTTTTTATGTGAGATGAAATAAGGAATTTTTCCCATATCTTTTTGCTGTGTTTACGGGCATTATTTCGCTTTGTTTTTTTAGGTCTATTAGGGTTTTTAGCACCTTCTCCCTTGAGGGAGAAGGTTGGGATGAGGGTGTATCCATTTTTAAAGAAGGTATTTGTGAGCAGAAAAATTAATGTATTGCTGGTGGATGATCATGCGGTGGTGCGTACGGGCTATAAAACTTATTTGTCTTTATCAGAAGAGATAGGTGAAATTTACGAAGCTGACCGAGGGGAAATGGCCTGTCAAATCTACAGGGAATATCAGCCCGATGTGGTGGTGCTGGATATGTCTATGCCTGGTATAGGGGGCTTTGAAACGCTTAGACGGTTATTGATAAAAGATGATAAATGTAAAGTGTTATTTTTTAGTATTCATGATGAGCTGGTGTATGTTGCCCGCGCCATAAAAGCAGGGGCTATGGGGTATCTTGTTAAAAATAGTACCCCTGATGTATTAATTAGGGCAGTGTGCACTATCGCTAAAGGTGATACTTATGTTGAGCCTGAGTTGGCTCAAAAATTGGCGATGAGTTATGCGCAGGGGGGTGATGAAAAGCATTTAATTGCTCAGTTATCGCCTCGTGAGTTTGATGTTTTCTGTTTGTTGGCTCAAGGTTCAACCACTAGAGAGGCGGCAGAAAAACTTTGTCTAAGTTATAAAACAGTTTGTAATCATAGTACTGCTATTAAAGAAAAATTAGCTTTAAAAACATTCGCTGAAATGACTTTATTAGCGAGTCGTCAAGGTGTGATCAATTCTAATCAAAAGGAAAATTTATGAGATTTATTTTAGCTGTTGCTTCATTTTTACTGACACAGATTGTGTTTGCTGAAACAATTTTTGTGACTTTGGAAAAAGATAATGCATTAGCCGTTGTTGATCCTGTCGCTGGCAAGTTGATAAAAACAATACCTTTGGGACAACGTCCTCGGGGGATTGTGTTGAGTAAAGATCAACAGCAGTTATATATTGCGACAAGTGATGATGATACCATTCAAGTGATTGATATTAAATCACTTAAAGCAGTAGCCACTTTACCTTCGGGTGAAGATCCTGAAACGTTTGCGATGAATCCATCGGGTGATCAGCTTTATGTTTCTAATGAAGATGATAGCTTGGTGACGGTGATTGATATTAAACAAGCAAAGGCGGTAGAAACTATTGCAGTGGGAGTTGAGCCAGAGCCTATTACTGTCAGCCCTGATGAAAAATGGGTGGCAAGCGGTTCTGAGGCAACCAATATGGTGCATTGGATTAACCGAGAAACTTTGGTCGTTGAGCACAATACTTTGGTGGACCCACGTCCCAGAGGCTTAAGTTTTACATCGGATAGTCAGCAGTTATGGGTGACGTCTGAAATGGGGGGTACGGTAACTGTACTAGATGTTGACACACATGAAAAAATAAAATCTATTCATTTTGAAATTGCAGGTGTCAGTAGTGAAAAAATCCAGCCTGTCGGGGTGATTATTGATGATAAAAAGCAATGGGCTTTAGTTGCATTAGGGCCTGCTAATCGTGTGGCTTTAATTAATGCTAAGACTATGGTGGTCGAAAAGTATTTTTTAGTCGGGCAACGGGTTTGGAATCTTGCCTTTTCGCCTGATCAAAAGCGAGTTTACACTACAAATGGTGTGAGTAATGATATTTCAATTATTGATTTAGAGGCTATGAAAGTGACTAAATCTATCAGTGTTGGACGTTATCCTTGGGGTTTGGTAGTTAAGCCTTGAGTGTGCTACTCATCCTATGAAAAAGACGACTTTAGCTCTTAGGACTTGAGAATGAAATAACTTCCCTGTTTTAACTGGTATTTTAACGACACAGAAGCACTAATAAAATAGTTGCATAGCTTGCTATGCACTCTGTTTCCTCTATTGAGGGAAGGATAAGAAGGATAGAAAATCGGTGGCTGAAAATTTAAAGGGATAGGCTCAGATAACATAAAAAATATGGGATTTCAGCCGATGCCCCCAAAGTTGAGACTTTAAAAATGAATTTTGGAAAACTCTTTTAATGGAAGCTTGGGTGTGCTTCCTGTAGAATGGAATATTTTGTGTAGAGATAAAAACTAGGCAAAAACAGAAATTATTTTTTGTACGTATTATTGTACAAATCCGTGCAACTACCTGATTAGAAGTGATAAATTGTCTAGAGATATCAAAAATATACGAAACTTTTCCATTATCGCGCATATTGATCATGGGAAATCAACTTTGGCTGACCGCTTTATTCAAATTTGTGGAGGTCTAAGTGATAGAGAAATGGAAGCACAAGTTCTTGATTCTATGGATATCGAGCGCGAGCGCGGTATTACTATTAAGGCACAAAGTGTTACCTTAGATTACAAGGCAGAAAATGGTGAAACATATCAATTAAACTTTATTGATACACCAGGACATGTTGATTTTTCTTATGAGGTTTCACGTTCGCTTGCTGCTTGTGAAGGTGCTTTGTTGGTGGTTGATGCTGCTCAAGGTGTTGAAGCACAAAGCGTAGCAAACTGCTACACCGCTATTGAACAGGGATTGGAAGTGGTTCCTGTTTTAAATAAAATTGATTTGCCCTCTGCTGAACCTGAACGTGTAATCACTGAAATTGAAGATGTCATTGGTATTGATGCGAGTGAAGCGCTTAAAATTAGTGCAAAAACAGGTATTGGTATCGAAGGTGTTTTAGAACAGTTGGTAGAAAAAGTCCCAGCACCTAATGGTAACCCTGATGCCCCTTTGCAAGCATTGATTATTGATTCTTGGTTTGATAATTATCTTGGTGTAGTTTCATTAGTCAAAATTGTTAATGGCTCTATTCGTAAAAAACAAAAACTGATGGTTATGTCTACGGGCAAAAACTATTTAGCTGAAAAAGTAGGCATATATACGCCGAAGCAATATGATACAGATGTTCTAAATACTGGCGAAGTAGGTTTTATTGTTGCGGGTATAAAGGATATTTATGGTGCCCCAGTGGGAGATACGATTACTCTCTCTGACAATCCAGCATCAGAAGAGTTGTCTGGTTTTGAAATGGTTCAGCCGAGAGTATTTGCAGGCTTGTATCCTGTTAGCTCCGATGATTACAATAAAATGCGGGAAGCATTAGATAAATTACGCCTTAATGATGCAGCACTTAATTTTGAACCTGAAAGTTCACAAGCTTTAGGCTTTGGTTTTCGTTGTGGATTTTTAGGTATGTTGCACATGGAGATTGTGCAAGAACGTTTAGAGCGTGAATATGATATAGACTTGATTACCACTGCACCGACAGTGATATATGAAGTTGAAACGCATTCAGGTGAAATATTAATGGTTGATAACCCTGCTAATTTACCAGATTCAGGGGCAATCACAGAAATTAGAGAGCCTATTATTATCGCTAATATTTTGGTGCCTCAAGAATACTTAGGCAACGTTATTGGCCTTTGTGTTGAAAAGCGTGGCGTGCAAAAAAATATGCAATATGCGGGAACTCAAGTTTCATTAAATTATGAATTGCCAATGAGTGAAGTCGTGCTAGATTTCTTTGATAGATTAAAGTCGGTCAGTCGAGGTTATGCTTCATTTGACTATGAATTTATTCGTTTTGAGCCAGCGCCTTTAGTTAAATTAGATGTGCTTATTAATGGCGATAAAGTGGATGCATTATCAGTCATTGTGCATAAAGATTTAAGTCAGACACGAGGTAGAGGTCTAGTTGAAGTTATGAAAGACCTTATTCCAAGACAAATGTATGAAGTAGCTATTCAAGCGGCTATCGGGTCAAAAGTTATTGCTAGGTCAACTGTTAAAGCGATGAGAAAAAATGTGACAGCAAAATGTTATGGGGGTGATATCTCTCGTAAGAAAAAACTATTAGAGAAACAAAAAGCGGGTAAAAAACGGATGAAGCAAGTGGGGAGTATTGAGATTCCTCAAGAAGCATTCCTAGCTGTTTTACAAGTCAATAAAGAATAATATTAATTGTTCCAAAGGTTTTTGCAGTGAGTTTTACCCCTATTCCACAACCTTCTCCCTCAAGGGAGAGGGAGCTATATGCGAAAACTTTTACAACTATTAATACATAACTAATACTAAAAAATTCTCAGTATTTACTTTCTTTTAACAATTACTATTAAATAATTTCATGGATTACGATTTTTCTTTTTTTCTGGTTTTGGCGAGCTTGGTGACTGGCATTATTTGGGGGGGCTATCTGTTATTTTTAAAACTTTCAAATATAGACCCTACAACACAGGAAGAGCCATTACTTGTTGAATATGCACATTCTTTTTTCCCTATTGTTTTTATTGTTCTTATTTTAAGGTCATTTATTGCAGAGCCTTTTAGAATTCCATCGGGTTCTATGATGCCAACATTATTAGTGGGTGATTTTATTTTAGTTAATAAATACACTTACGGAATTCGTTTACCAGTACTGAACACTAAAATGGTTGAATTAAACTCTCCAGAAAGAGGTGATATTGTTGTTTTCCGGTTTCCAAAAAATCCTACAGTTGATTATATAAAAAGAGTAGTTGGTGTACCTGGAGATAAAATTTCATATTTCAAAAAAACTGTCTACGTTAATGGGAAATTAGCTAAGCAAGTCTCCCTAGGTTCATACCAAGGTGTGGGGCAGGGAATTAATATGACAGGAGCAGAACATTTTGTTGAAAATTTAGCGGGTGCTGATCACAGTATTTTAGTTAAACATGGACTACCCTCAGTTGAAGGTGTTTTTGTTGTGCCTGAAGGACAATATTTTGTGATGGGTGATAATAGAGATAATAGTAATGACAGTCGTTACTGGGGAACCGTACCTGAAGAAAATTTAGTAGGAAAAGCTTTTTTTATCTGGATGAGTTGGGATTGGCAACACAAAGGGATTGGTTTCGATAGGATTGGGACTGTATTAAAATAGTTTTTGTGAGTTCTTGCAAAAAACAATAGGTTTTAAAAGATTATTTAGTAATATCTACTTGGAGAAATAATGACTTTTTCAGCAAAAAAACAACAAGGGTTAACATTTATTACGCTTGCGGTTATATTGGGGATATTGGCTTTTTTTGTATTGCTAATATTAAAAATTGGTCCTATTTATATGAATCATAACAAGGTAGTTAATGCCTTGACTGCTGTGGAAAAAACACCCAATGTAGAGGCTATGAGCAAATATGATATAGAGCTCAGTTTGGCTAAAAGATTTAATATGAATTATGTGACTAAAGTGACTAATGAAGATATTACTATTCTTAAACAAGGTAACTATGTCAAAGTAGAAATTGAATATGAAAGGGTAGAAAAAATTGTGGGTAACCTCAGTGTTTTAGTTCAGTTTTATGAGTCGTTTGAGGCTGGTGATTCTCAGTGATACGAGAGCCTGGTGTTTTGCTTAAAAAATTAAGTTTATCATTTGAGCAACCTGAGTTATTTAAAATGGCATTAACCCATCGCAGTATGGGGGCGAAGAATAATGAACGTTTAGAATATCTTGGTGATTCTATTCTTGGTTTTGTTATTGCGGAAAAATTGTACGAAATATTTCCATCAGCAAGTGAAGGCGAATTAAGTCGATTAAGGGCAAGCCTTGTTAATCAAGGGTCATTAGCTAGCTTGGCAAGAGAGCATAACTTAGGTGATTATTTGATTCTGGGTTCAGGAGAGCTGAAAAGTGGAGGCTATCGCAGGGATTCAATTTTGTCCGATGCTATGGAAGCTATTATGGGAGCTTTGCTGAAAGACCAAGGGGTGGAAGAATGTAAAAAATGGATTCTTAGTATTTTTACAAATAAACTCAATGAATTGGATTTGAAAAAATCAGAAAAAGACCCCAAGACTCAATTACAAGAATTGATGCAATCCAGAAAGATTGAATTACCTGTTTATAAGCTTGTTAAAATGACGGGCGCGGCACATGCGCAAACATTTAGTGTTAAATGTACAACACATATAGATAAATTTGAATCATGTATTGGTGATGGTGATTCAAGAAAAAAAGCGGAACAAGGTGCGGCAGAAAAAATGTTGAAATTAATTAAGAAGAAAAATAAATGAATTGTGGTTATGTTGCGTTAATAGGTCGTCCTAATGTTGGTAAATCAACATTAATGAATCATATGTTAGGGCAAAAAATAAGTATTACCTCAAGAAAGCCGCAAACAACAAGGCATCGGATTTTAGGTATCAATACTACGGAAGCAGGTCAGATTGTTTATATGGACACGCCTGGTATGCATCAGCTTGAGAAAAAAGCATTAAATAAGTACTTAAATAAAACAGCGGATACAACTTTATTAGGTGTTGATGTAATTGTTTGGCTAATTGATGGTTTATCTTGGCATGAATATGATCATGTTATTTTTAAAAAGCTAGAAAGCGCAGGGCTTCCCGTTATTTTGGCGGCTAACAAGGTTGATAAAGTAAAGGATAAAGATACTATCTTGGCTTTTTTTGCTGAAGCGCAAAAGAAATTTCCATTTAAAGAAATATTACCTATTTCAGCATTAAAAGGTACCAATCTTGAGACTCTTGAAAAAATCTTACTGAAGCAGTTGCCTGAAGGTGGGTTAATCTATCCAGAAGATCAAATTACAGACCGTCCAGAACGTTTTTTAGCCGCTGAAATTGTGAGAGAAAAATTAACCAGGCGATTAGGTGATGAGCTTCCTTATTCGATGACGGTTGAAATAGAACGGTATGAGGAACAGGCTAAAATCACTAAAATTTATGCAGTCGTCTGGGTGGAAAGAAGTTCTCAAAAAAATATTGTTATCGGTAAGCAAGGGGAAATGCTTAAAAAGGTTGGAATGGATGCGCGTGTCGATATAGAAAAATTAATAGAGAAAAAAGTTTATCTTCAGATTTGGGTTAAGGTGAAAAAAGGTTGGGCTAATAATGAGCGAGCTTTGCAAAGTCTGGGGTTTTTAGATGAATAATATGAATTTGAAGTAAAGATTAACTTTAAGGGGGTGTTTAGCTTATTATCGTTCTAAAGTTTTTTATCTCTTGAGGAAAAAGGTTAGGATGAGGGATAAATGGAATGCCAAAACTTTTGGAACGATTAATATTAAGGTTTAGAGCCAAAGAATGTGAGTGAATCATTAATTCAACTACAGCCTGCTTTTATTTTACAACATAGAAAATACCGTGAAAGTAGCTTGATTCTAGATGTTTTGACTAGAGATTTTGGTATTATATCTATTCTTGCTCGTGGTGTGAGGAAGTCAAAGTCTAAAACTGCTGGGGTTCTCTTAGCGTTTAATGCTTTAAAGTTATCCTATCTTAATAAGAATGAATTAAAAATACTGACACATGCCGAACAGAGTGAAGGAAGTATAGCGCTAAAAGGAATTCCTCTATATTGTGGTTTTTATATTAATGAATTAGTCAGTTATCTTTTACATAAAAATGATCCTCATCCTGAAGTCTATATAGAATACCAAGAGTGCTTAACTTTACTGGCCTGTTCTCATAATACTGAACAAATATTACGGTTCTTTGAACTTAATTTGATTGAATGTATTGGGTACGGTTATCAGTTATCAGTTGATGTTAAAACAGAAAATCAAGTGCTTCCATTGGGTAGGTATTCTTTTAATGGTGAGAGGGGAATGATTGAAAGCTCTGTGGGATATATCAGTGGAGCAACATTATTATCTTTAGAAGAGCGAAAAGATTTAAATGAGCAAGCATTATATGAAGCTAAGCAACTGATGAGGCGGATTATTGATTTTCAATTACAGGGTAAAGTGCTAAAAAGTAGAGTTATTTTGGCAAAAATTATTAAACAGTTATGACAAAACAGAAAATTTTATTGGGTGTTAACATAGACCATGTTGCCACATTACGGCAAGCTAGAGGGACGCATTATCCTGACCCCATTCAGGCAGCATTAGTTGCTGAACAAGCGGGGGCTGATGGAATTACAGCGCATTTAAGAGAAGACCGAAGACATATTCAAGATAGGGATATTTATCTATTACAAGAAATGTTGCATAGTCGATTGAATTTAGAGATGGCTGTGACAGATGAAATGATAGCGATTGCTGAAAAAATTAAACCAGCAGCATGTTGTTTGGTCCCTGAAAAACGTGAAGAATTAACGACTGAGGGTGGATTAGATGTGGCCTCAAGTTCTGAAAGAATGAAAGGTGCCTGCCAAAAATTAGCTGATGCGGGTGTTGAGGTCTCATTGTTTATTGACCCTGATTTTAAACAAATTGATGCAGCTGTCGCTGCGGGGGCTCCTGTTATAGAGTTGCATACGGGATGTTATGCTGATGCTGCGAATTATCAGGTGAAAAAAGCTGAATTATTAAGAGTCAAGCAAGCGGCAGAGTATGCGCATAGTGCAGGTTTGCAGGTTAATGCAGGGCATGGTTTGCATTTTCATAATGTAGAGGATATTTGTTATATCCCTGAGATCGTTGAATTAAATATAGGCCATTCAATTATTGCACAAGCAGTTTTTTCTGGTTTACAGCAGACAATCGTTGATTTAAAACGGGTTATGCGAGAGGCACGAGCGGTTGTTTAATGATTTAAAGGTTTGTCAGTTAACAACTGTAGGAGATAGGGCTTCAAATCAGGATTGTACTGCACACACATTGGCCGAGCAATATGCTTTATTCGTTGTTGCCGACGGTTTAGGTGGGCATAAAGTTGGTGAGAAGGCTTCAATGTATTTTTGTCAGGGCATGTTCAAACTGGCTGTAAAATATCAGCCTGTACTTCAACAGAGATCTGGAGAACGGGCAAAAGAAGCATTAGCGGCCTGGGTTAGTGCTGCTATTGATGAAATGAAAGTTTTATTTGAGGAGAATAAGGAAGGTCTTGACTCTCATACCACTTGTGCCGTTTTGTATTTGGATGAAAAGAAAACGATGACTGCCCATTGTGGTGATTCACGTATTTATCGCTTAAATCAAAAAGAAGTACTTTGGCGAACAAAAGATCATTCTTTAATTCAAGGTCAATTAGATGATGGGAGTATTACAGAAAGAGATATGGGGATACACCCTGAACAAAATCAATTACTGCGCACTATCAATATACTAAAAATGCATCAAGCAGAAGTAAATCTTTATCCTCCTATTATAAAAGGGGAAACCTTTGTGCTTTGTTCGGATGGTTTTTGGGAGTTTATAAAAGAGAATGACTTGCTACAGTTAGCCGCTCCTGCATGTGGGCGAGAAGAGTTAAAAAAAGTGGCAAGAATGATGCATTTAAGAGCCGAGGGTAAGGGAGATAATCTGACAGTACAGTGGCTTAGATTTTAGCCATTGTTAATATATACTTCGTGCGGTCAGGACTGCGCGAAGTATATAAGGAAGGTCGTCTTCTTTTCAGCTCTTATTGGACAGCAATACCATGTTTTTTGATGCGATATAATAGAGTATCCCGCGATAACCCTAATAATCGAGCTGATTTACTTCTGTTACCATTTGTTCGTTGAAGTGCTTGGTGAATCATGTCTGCTTCTAAGTCATCTAAATCAATGCCTCTTTCAGGGAGTAGAAAATGAGATGACCCTTCTTGGACTGCAGATAGGCAAGATGTAAACTCATGAGGTAGGTTTTCTGGCTCAATAGTCTGGCCTGAGAGTAGAATACTTAAGCGTTCACATAAGTTGCGTAATTCACGAATATTTCCAGGCCAGTCGTATTGACGTAAGACTTTAAGTGTTTGCTTATTAAATTTTGGAGCAACAATTGAGTAGCTAGCAGAAAATTGAGATAAAAAGTGATTAATTAATGATTCTATATCTTCTGTACGCTGATTTAACGGGGGAAGCTCTATAGGAACAACATTTAATCGAAAAAATAAATCTTGGCGAAAACCACCCTCTGAAATTTGCTTAGTTAAATCTGAGTTAGTGGCTGCAATAATACGAACATTAACTGTATAAGGTTTTGTTTCGCCTACAGAGAGACATTCCCCAGATTCTAAAAACCGTAAAAGTTTGGTCTGGATGGATAAAGGTAATGAGTTAATCTCATCTAAAAATAATGTACCACCATCAGCTGCATGAAATAGACCTTGTTTATTGGCTATTGCACCAGTAAAGGCGCCTTTTTTATGCCCAAATAACTCTGATTCAACTAAACCTTCTGGTAAGGCTGCACAATTTAAGGTAATAAAGGGTTTATCTGAACGATTACTATCCTTTTGGATTGCAGTCGCCAACACTTCTTTACCTGTGCCTGTTTCCCCTTTAATTAAAATGGTTACATCTGTTGCAGCAACCATCTTTGCACTGCGAAGAAGTGATTCAAAAGCAGGGGATTGGCCAATGTTTGAAGTAAACTGATCCATAAATAACTAAATTAGGGTTAAATGTGTTTTAAACGCATAGGGTTTATTTCTGGAAAGACGGCGATTAAAGCGATAAGAATTAACAGTAAGCCTATCACCTGCTTGAAACGCTGCATTCGAGATAGCTTGGTTAAAACATTTGTCATTATACCTACCCCGAGTACAGCAGGTAAAGTACCCAGTCCAAATGCTAGCATCGTAAAAGCGGCTCTATACATATCTCCTGCAGTTGCTGCTAGTGCTAGTGCCGCATAAACAAGTCCACAAGGGAGCCAGCCCCAGACCATGCCAAAAAGAAAGGCTTGGGTGCGAGAACTTACGGGAATAAGTTTGCGTCCATACGGTTCTATATTTTTCCATAGCTTCCCTCCTATTTTCTCAATATAGGCAAATTTAGGGAACCAGCCAGCAAGATAAAACCCTGCACTAATCATGACGATAGCTGAAAAAACTTGTAATATTCTATGCCCATTTTCCAGGCCAAAAGGGAGCATTATAATTGTTTGTATAAAACCGACCAAAAGTCCTGCTAATGTGTAGCTAGTAATTCGACCAATATTATAATTAAGTATATAAGGTAATAAGTTTAACTTATTGGCACGAATCTCTGGTTTTAGGCTTAATGTTAATGTGCCAATGATTGAACCACACATGCCAATACAATGAAGACTGCTGAACAGTCCCATTGCAAAAGCGGCTAAATAAGATGTTGTAAAGGTAAGATGAAATTCCATAGCCCACCAAAGTAACATAGATGGTACCCCTAAACAATAGCTGATCATTTCTTACTAAAATGAGTGGCTGATACAAAGTTGTTAAGTTTTGTTTATAATTACTTCTAGACAGTGTTGGGTTTTTGTATAAACCTCTTTAATCTCTTTAAAAAACAAAAGAAGATTTGAAGAAGAGAATTGTTTAACTCCCCTCACCAAGACCCTTTCTCCACTAGGGCGAGGGATTAAGAGAAAAACCCATGCAGCCTCTAAGTTTAGCTGAAATTCACTGGTAATCAGGAGTCTTTTTAACATAATGAAAAAATTCTCAAAAATATCTATTCTTGTTTGTACTCATGTCCACATAGGATTGCATAATAAATCTTGTGGTAGAAATGGCAGTTTAGATTTAGTAGCTAAACTTAAACAGCAGATAGAACAACAAAATTTAGATATTTCTGTCAGAGATCAAGCTTGTTTTGGGCGATGTGAGGAAGGCGTTGTTGCAAGAATTTATCCAAGAAAAGAATATCTTACGCAATTAACGGAAAGTTCTTTGGAGGAATTGATTAATAGAGCTAAGAGTGATGTGGAGTTTGAAGGCTAATTGAGTATATGCTGTGTATTAATTATTTAAAAAACACAGCTAATTTCAAATTAGAATATCTAAATTATACCTTTTCTACTAGAATTATAGTTTTATCCTCTTATATTTAGAATTTTAAAATGGACAATAAAGTAATATTAGTAACTGGTGGTGCTGGTTATATAGGGAGTCATGCCTGTGTTGAGTTGCTTAATGCAGGTTATGAAGTTGTCGTTGTTGATAATCTATCTAATAGCAAGCTTGAATCACTTAATCGTGTGAAGACGATTACAGGAAAATCAGTTCATTTTTATGAGGCTGATATTTGTAATAAAAAAAGTTTAACGGATATTTTTTCTAAACATACTATTTATGCTGTTATGCATTTTGCTGGCTTAAAAGCGGTGGGTGAATCATGTCAACAGCCTTTAAAATATTACCAAAATAATGTGTATGGCTCGTTGGTTTTGACTGAAGTGATGACAGAAGCTAATGTTAAAAATTTGATTTTTAGTTCTTCTGCTACTGTTTATGGTGAACCTGATACGGTGCAATATTCAGAGACATTACCCGTTTACGGGGCAACTAACCCTTATGGTAAGTCTAAAGCGATGGTTGAGGATATTTTAAAAGATTTATCTGCTGCTGATAGCTTTGTTGATTCTAAAATACCATGGAATATAAAGTTATTACGATATTTCAATCCAATTGGTGCACATGAAAGTGGTCTTATTGGCGAAGACCCAAATGGTATTCCTAATAACTTAATACCTTATGTTTCACAAGTTGCTGTAGGAAAATTGGAACAGCTTTCTGTTTTTGGAAATGACTATCCAACGAGGGATGGTACGGGAGTGAGGGATTATATTCATGTTGTTGATCTTGTCAAAGGGCACCTTAAAGCACTTAATGCTATAGAGTCGGAAACAGAAGGGGGGTGTAAGGCCTATAATCTTGGTGCTGGGCGCGGTTATAGTGTGTTAGAGATTATTCAAAGTTTTGAAGAAATTACGCACAAAAAAATAAATTATAAGTTTGTTCCTCGACGCACAGGTGATGTCGCTGAAAATTATGCAGACCCCTCTCTAGCATTAAAGGTGCTTGGGTGGAAAACTGAGAAAAACCTACAAGATATGGTGAATGATACTTGGCGCTGGCAGACTCAAAATCCACAGGGTTACCCTAAGGACTGAAGATTTAATAAGGGAGATGAAAAAAAATAATCATCCAATCTTACTGGTCTTTTTGTCCGTATTCAGTCGAGTAGAAACAGTTACGTAGCCAGCTATGCGCCTGTTTCTACTCGACTGAATACAAACAAAAATCCTGCCCAATATTGGACAATTATTTATTTCCAGCTCCCTAACTTCCTGTTTTTGACTTGCCTTCTGATTCCACAGAAGCGCCAATAAAATGGTTACGTAGCCTGCTATGCGCCCATTTTATTGGCACTCCTGTGAAACCAGAATTCTGCGCCAAACTTCCGGAAGTTATTAAATCCTCAGTCCTAATTAATAAAGACCAGTATTAGCTTGTTGAAGGCTATGCAATTAATAGTGGATTCACTGTCCGCTATTAATTGCATCAAAACCATTGGTTTAGAAGTTGTCCTGCAAAAAATCATTAATCCATGTTTTTGCTCGATTCACATTGGAAGAAACACAAGGAGCATTCTGTTCAGGTGCTGAACCTTTTATATAAGGGTAAGGTATTGCGCCTTCACATTCCTCAGTTGCCAATAAGCCCGTTTCGGGATCAATAAAGTGTGTCTCAATATTATCAGGTGGAATTAAACTGACAGGTATTTTTGATATTTTTCTCATTAACTCTATCCAAATTTGTAATGAGCCTGATGCGCCTGTTAAGCCAGAAGGTTTATTATCATCTCTGCCAACCCAGGCAACAGATAAATAATCACCACTGTAGCCTGCAAACCAGCTGTCTCTTAGTTTATTGGTGGTTCCTGTTTTACCAACTAAGCCAAATTCTTTTGGAATGTAAAGATAAGCTGAGCGTCCTGTTCCTTCTGACATAGCTTCTTGCAGAATTTTATTAGTAATATAAGTTGCTGCAGGGTCTACTGCCTGTCTGACTCTATAAGGATAGTTTTGTAGGCGTTTACCATCTTCAGCAATGACGGCCTGAATAGAGCGTAAAGGGGTAGAGAAGCCATCACCTGCTAGGGTTTGATACATTTGGGTGACTTCTAGGGGAGTTAAAGGAGAAGCACCTAATAATAAGGAAGGGTATAGTGCTAATGGGCGGCTGACACCTAGTTTTTTTAATGTTTTTGCAATTCTGGCAATGCCGATATCCATACCAATGTGTACAGTGGCTAAATTATAGGAGTGAGCCAAAGCAGTATGGAAATCAACTTCCCCATGCTCCTTTTTGTCATAGTTACGGGGATGCCATGATTTCCCATTAATATCTTTTATATTATCAATAGAAACATCATTTACTTTTGTTGAAATGGTGTATTTGTCAGGGTATTCCAAGGCTGTTAAATAGACAGCAGGTTTAATTAAGGAGCCTATGGGTCTGACGGCATCTAAAGCTCTATTAAAACCAACGCCTCTTGGATCTCTTCCTCCAGCTAAAGCAACAATTTCACCGCTGTCTCTTCGTGTTACGGTAACAGCCGTTTCTAAATGACTACTTTTAGGTCTTTTTTCTAGTGCTTTAAGCTTTTTCGAAATTGTACTTTCGAGCGTGTTTTGAATTTGAGTATCAAGGGTTGTAAAAATTCGTAACCCTTCGGATGTTAAGTCATCTTCATTATATTCTTGTCTTAGTTGTCTTTTAACTAAATCCAAAAAACTTGGGTAGCGATTAATAGAGCGGTGAGTTCGGGGAATGATGCGTAAGTTTTGTTTTTGTTCTGTGACTTGCTGTTTTTTGGTAATGTAGCCTAATTGATGCATCTCTGACAAGACTAAGTTACGTCGTTTAACGGCGCGGTCTAAATGTTTTCTAGGGTCGTAATATGATGGGCCTCGCACCAAGGCAATTAAAGCGGCAATTTTATTTAAGGGGAGATTTTCTAAGGGTTGCCCAAAATAAAATTCACTGGCTAAGCCAAAACCATGCACTGAGCTAGCACCGTCTTGCCCCAGATAAATTTCATTTAAATAAGCTTCTAAAATTTCATCTTTCTGAAAGCGGAATTCTAAAATTAAAGCCATAAAAGCTTCGTTAATTTTACGCCATAGACTTTTTTCTGGAGAAAGATAGAAATTTTTAGCTAATTGTTGGGTAATGGTGCTTCCTCCTTGTACGACTGCACCTGCTCGAATATTGGCCAGAAAAGCTCTGGCAATGGCTTTAAAAGATAAGCCAAAGTGGTTATAAAAGTCGCGATCTTCTGTCGCTAATAAGCCGTGGATTAAAGCATCTGGTGTGTTTTCTAACTTTATTAAAATGCGATCTTCTTTTCTTGTGGGATAAAAACTACCAATTTGAATAGGGTTCATCCTAACAATGGCTAGGTTTTTTGAGGTGGCTAAGTTAAGAACTTGAGTAATAGCCGAGTTAGAAAACCGGATTCTTAGTTTGAGACTTTCCTCTCGTTTGTCCCAAAAAGTGAAGCCTTTGGTTTTAAGATAAATTTGCTGGCCTTTTTTGTAGTAAGTGCCTTCGGAGGATAAATTCTTGTTTCTTCTGTAATGAAGATGCTGTAACAGATTTTCAAATTCAGTGATTGTTTGAGTATAACCTGTATATATTTCAACAGGTGTGGCATAGACTCTTGCAGGAATAGACCATCTGCGACCTTCAAATTGTTTACGAACGGTATAATCTAGATAACCTACATAGCAAAAAAGAATAAAACTAAAAAATAAAATAGAATAAATAAACCCTTTTTTAAACCAGTGCATCACGGGTTTACTGTTCTTTTTTTTCTTAGCAGTCGTTTTTTTGATTTTTTTTGGCATTAGGAAATAAAACCTGGCGCTTAAGTAGTGTTTGAATTTCCATTATCTAATATTTTGGAGGTTAATAATTAACTTTCAATCCATTTTTTGTAAATGAAGTCTCTTGTATTGTCTGTTTCATTATCAATAATATCTTCAATAGATATGGAATTACTTGAAAGTATAGTAGGCGCTGGTTTACCAAAAACGTAACCTTGTCCATAATCGATACCTATTTCTTTTAGTTTGGCTATGATTTCAGGGGACTCTACAAATTCGGCAATTGTTTTTTTGCCCAATTTAGATGCAATTTCAGCCATAGATTTAACTAATACTTGATCAGTTTCGTCATTGAGTATATTTCTAATAAATTGACCATCAATTTTTACATAATCAACAGGGAAGGATTTTAAGTAGTTAAATGAACAAAACCCGGTTCCAAAATCATCTAAAGCAAATTTACAGCCTAAGGCGCGTATATCCATAATTAGTCTTTGAGTTTGTTCGAAATTTTTTACGGCTGCTGTTTCTGTTATTTCAAAGGTAATACGTTTGGCATCAACCCAGGTTAAATCTATTTTTTCTTTTATTGCTGGCAATAAGGAATTATCCTGAAATGCAAAACCAGAAAGATTAATCGCTAATGATAAGTGCTTTTTGTCTGAAGGAAGAGCGGCAAGAAAGTCAATGCTTTCTGATATAACCCATAAGTCTATGCTATGTATTAAGCCCATTCGTTCTGCAACAGGAATGAATTCATTAGGGTAAATAGTTTCGTTATCTTTGCCGCGCATTCGAATGAGTGTCTCATAATGAGAAATGGCATCACTATTTAAATCGACAACAGGTTGGAAGACTAAAAAAAATTTCTTTTCTACTAAAGCTTGTCTGATAAGGGGGACTAAATAGATATCTCTATGCCGCTCTTGTGTTGCGTTATCATTTTCATTGTATTCCCAAACTAAGTTTCGGCCATGTCGTTTTGCCATATTGCAGGCTTGTCTGGCTCGGGAAATAATTTCGCTTGGGTGGGAAGTTGTTTTGTGTGAATTGATTTTTGAAATGCCTATTGATAAAGAAATGCTATAACACACATCATTTGCAAAAAAACGGTAATCATAAATTCGTTTTTTAATTTGCTCGGCAAATTGTTTGATTTTTGTATTTGAACGGTTTTCTATAAATATGCAAAATTCATCAGAGCCAATACGGGCAAATAAATCTTCTCGACTTAGCATATTCCTAATGAGAGAAACGACATTTACCAGAAGTTTGTCGCCAATATCAAACCCTTCAAGTTCATTGATTAAACTAAAACGGTCAATATCAATAAACAATAAAGCGGCATTGTTATTTAATAAGTTGTTACGGTTGAGTATTAAACGTAATTGACTTTCAAAGTTTTGTCGATTGAATAAACTAGTGAGTTCATCGTGTACAACTAAATACTTTAATTTGGCATCAATAACTTTTCTTTCAGCGAGTTCATTGATTAAACATTCTTCTTGTTGGTGTCTAAGAAACTTCTCATGTTTTATCATTAATTGAAATTCTATAACAATTAAAAACTCTGAGTAGTTAATAGGAAGAGAAATACAACGATTGAAAGAATCATTAACTAAATCAATATTGTTTTTAATATTCCCAAGAATTAGAAAAGGAATAGGATGTTCATTGTCATTGCTTGATAACGAAAGACACATCTCTGATACTTGGCATTTTGGTAAGTTTTCATTGATGATAAGAAGACCGATTTTTTCAGGTTCATTAAAATGGGGTCTTAAAATTTCATAAACTTGGTCACCATTTTTAGCTTTTTGTATATTACTAAAGCCATAATCATTAAGACAATTCTTTATTTCATCAGCTAAAATTTCATTATTATCAGCAATAATGATAACTTGTTCTTTTAATTTTTTACTAATAGCCATAGAGCTGTCCTATTTAACTTACATTATCATTTCCCTTTTATCCAAAAATTGAAAAGTAAACAGTCTCTTGATGTTATTAAAAATAACGGTTAAGCTTATGATGTTTATTCAATTTTTAGAAATATTTGCTAACTATAAACTGGTTTTAACTTTTTGTCATTTATGGAATATAATTCGCAACACAATTTTTCTGTTTCTGATCTTCTCAAAAAAGATTTGAAACTTGCTTCTCCCCCCAATTTATATTTTGAATTACAGAGGGTCATTGAAAACCCTAATAAAACAATAGTTGATATCGCATTTGTTATTGAAAAAGATGCCGCATTAGCTATTCGGTTACTAAAAATAGTGAATAGTGCTTTTTATGGGTTTCCATCAAAAATCACATCAATTAATCATGCGATAAATATTATTGGTAGTCGAGAGTTACAGACCCTTGTTTTGGCTACAATAGCTATTGATAGATTTTCAGGAATACCTAAAGACCTCATTTCAATGCATGATTTTTGGGCCGGTAACTTGCGATGTGCCCTCATTGCCCAAGAAATTGATCGATATTTAGATAAGTCGTTTGTTGATTCAATTTTTATCTGTGGGATACTGCATAATATTGGTCAGTTAGTTTTCTTTCAGTGCATTCCTGAGTTGGCTAAAAAAGTCTGCTTATCGCTTCAGGCTGATGACGTGGTTAAGGGAGGGGATGAAGTTAAGTTTGAACGTGAAATTATCGGCTTTGATCATTTTGAAGCAGGCTCGGCACTGACTAAATTATGGAAGCTTCCCGATGTTATTACTGAAAGTATCAGATTACACCCTTATCCCGATAATGCTGAAGAATATACTCAGGTAGCTTCTATTCTTAGGGTTGCAGATGCTTATAGTAAACTTGACGACCTTGACGAAGAAGTAAAGAGCAGCTTAGATATTCCAATATCGGATATGAGTGAAATTATTGACAAGGCCTATGACCAGTTTGATGATATTTTTAAAGTGTTTTATCCTGAGTAAGGCGTGATTAGGACGTTACATTTTGATGATGCTTTTTCCTGTTGTATGGCCTTGCTCAATTTTAGAATGAGCATCCGTTATTTGGTTTAAGGAAAATACATTTGAAATATGAGGTGTTAAATGGCTTTTATCTACCCATTGAGCACATTGATTGAGTATGTTGATATGTTGATCTCTTGCAGTATTTAAGTTCTTCAATAAAGGAGTGAGCATAAGCTCAAAGCCAATCATTAGATTTTTCATTCTGGCTTCTGATAGGTTTAGCTGTCCAGGATCTAACAATGTGATTAAACGACCAAAATAAGCGGCAGAACTTATACTTTGTTTAAATACCGCACCTCCGACCGTATCAATAATTAAATTTGCTCCTTTGTTGTCAGTTAAATGTTTAACTTCATTAGCAACGTCACATTCGGAATAAATAATGACATGATCTGCACCTAGTGATTTACAAAATAGTGCTTTTTCTTCCGAACTGACAGTCGTTATTACTTTGGCTCCTTTTAACTTTGCCAGTTGAATGGCAACATGACCTACGCCACCCGCACCTGCGTGAATTAAAACGGTTTCATTTTGTTTTAAACGGCCTTTATCAAATAAGGCTCCCCAGGCAGTAATTAAAACTAAAGGCATGGCAGCGGCTTCAGAAAAAGTACTTTTTTTTGGCTTTAAAGCAACCCAGCGACTATCAATAACAGTATATTCAGCATAATTACCTTGTTCTTGCCCCAGTCCGCCATGACAAAACCAAACTTCATCTCCTACTTTAAAATTAGTGACAGCTTCACCAACGGAAATAATTTCTCCTGCACCATCACATCCCAAAACAATAGGTAAAGGCTCGGAATAAAAACTACCATTCTTGCGTATTTTTGTATCAATAGGGTTAATGCTAGCTGCTTTTATTTTAATTTTCACTTCAGCTGGCTGACTTATCTCTGGTTCATCAATGTTGGCTAAATGTAAAACCTCAGGTGAGCCCGTTTCTGTCATTAAAATTGCTTTCATGTTATTACCATTGTTTACGATAATCTTGATAATCACTTTGTTTTAACAGTGATACTGTATTATTTTTATCTAACCAATAAATATCAGGTAAATTATAGCCATTAAAGCGATTAGCTTTTATAAGACTATAGGCACCGACATTTTTAAAAACTAAACGATCACCTACTTTAGGAGATTTTTTAAGTGAGTATTCACCAAAAATATCCCCAGCCAAACAGCTAGAGCCGACTAATAGGCAAGAGATTTCACCTTGCTCATTAGATTCAATTAACTCTGGACTTTTTTGGTACTCAAATACCTCGGGGTTATGATTGACTGAGGTGTCCAGTACCACGATATGTTTATTATCAGAGATAAAACAATCAATAACTTCCGTAACCAAATAACCCGCATTACCCACAATAGCTTTACCAGGCTCTATAAAAATATCTAATGGGTAATTAGACTTTAATCTTTTTATTAAACCTATAAAAGGTTGATGATTATTTATGTGATGATAAAGATAACCACCCCCTAAATTCAACCATTTTAAGTGATTTAGGGTTTGATCTAGTTTTTTTTCTAATAAGCTGACCGTCTTTTCTAAAGCTTCATAGTGAGTGTTGGAAAAAACGGTATGAACGTGTAGACCTTGTATATTGTCAGGAATAGTAGTTAAAGCATCTATCGGTACACCTAATTTAGAATAGGGTCTGCATGGATCAAATCGTAAGTCCTTAGAAAAGGAGAGTTTGGGGTTTACTCTAAACCCAAGTGAGGGAGAAGGCGAGGTTTTAGCTTGTAATCGCTGGTATTGGCTGATGGAATTAAAACTAATATGGCTGCAAAGCTCAGTTATTTGTTGATATTCATTATCTCTTAGCCCAGGTGTTGTTATATGGATAGAGCCTGAACCTTTTAATACTTCGCTTGCTAATTGAGCTTCATATAATGAACTGACAGATAATCCGTCTAAGTTATTTTTTGCGAGTTCTAAAACTTTTTTAAGAGGAAGCGCTTTTATAGAATATAAGACACGGCAGCCAGATTGTTTTTTTAAATCAACTAACTCCGTTAGATTATTTAAAATTACATTTTCATCAAATATATAAGCAGGTGTGGATGCTAAGTTATGTTTTATTTGCTTAAAGTCCACTGTCTCTTCTGTGATAGGTGTTTGATTCAGTTAATACAATATCCATATAAATATCATGGGGTTCCATGGTGACCTTGTCGCAGAGTTGTGATTCAAAGCAGACGGCCGTTAAAAGTGTTTCTGGTCTAACTTGTTGTAACAAACGGTCATAATATCCAGCGCCATTTCCAAGACGTCCACCTTTTCGGTCAAAAGATACGCCAGGCACCATAATTAAATCGAGTTCTTTAGGTGAAATTTCTTTACCCAGTTCATTCCATCTGTTTTTGGGAGGTTCTAAAATATCCCATGTACCAGCAACAAGCTCAGCAATATCTTCTAGCCACCATAAACCTAATTTATTCTGGTTATTTTGATCTTTTGTACAATAAGGAATAACAATTTTTTTGGGTTGGCTTAATTGTTTAATAACCGAATCTAATGTTTTAACCTCTGATCGGCAATGTAGATACCATAGAATGGTATTAGCTTGGCGGTACACAGTTTGGGAAATGAATTTGTCACAAATAATTTGGCTGAACTCATTTTTATTAGCTTGGGCATTTCTGGCATCGTAGGCGACACGACGCTGTATTTTTTTTTCTGTCATTGATTGTTATAAAAATGGAGTTTAACTTTCAATTGTTGACTATTTCAGAGCTGCAATAATTGCTTCTCCCATTTCCACTGTCCCTGTTTTAGAATCAGGGTTTAAATCAGGCGTTACATATTCACCTACTTCAATAACATGTTCTACAGCGGTTTTAATGTTATTCGCAGCCTCTGTCTCACCTAAATGATGTAACATCATAACTCCAGACATGATGACCGCTGTTGGGTTGGCAATTTTTTTTCTTGCAATATCAGGAGCACTGCCATGAACTGCTTCAAATAAAGCGGCATCGGTACCAATATTGGCGCCAGGAATAAGACCTAATCCTCCTACCAACCCCGCTGTTAAATCAGATAAAATATCACCAAACATATTGGTGGTAACGATGACATCAAATTGACTTGGATCCATAACCAGATGCATACAGGTCGCATCAATTATTTTTTCATCAAATTCTATTTCAGGATATTTTTTAGCGACTTCTATCGCTGTATCTAAAAATAAACCCGAAGTGAATTTTAAAATATTTGCTTTATGGCATGCGGTTACTTTTTTTCTACCATGGTCTTTGGCATATTTAAAAGCATATTCAACAATGCGTTTGGAGCCTTCTTTTGTGATAACGGCTAGACTTTCAGCCACATCTTTTTGTCTGGTTAGATAATGTTCTAGCCCTAAATATAAGCCCTCTGTATTTTCCCTTACAATAACAATATCAACATTATCATATTTGGTTTGGGCACCTTTCCAAGTCTTGGCTGGACGGATATTGGCATATAAATCATATTTTTGACGCAATGCGACATTGATGCTTCTAAAACCTCCACCGACAGGTGTTGTTAAAGGGCCTTTAAAGGCAATCCTATTTTTATCAATAGAACTGAGTGTTTCTTCTGGAATAGGTGTTCCATGCTTATCAAAAGCAGCCATGCCAGCATCGGCTTCTTCCCAGTTTATTTTTACCCCTGTTGCATCAATAATTTTAACCGCAACGTCCATGATGGAAGGCCCAATACCATCACCTTTAATTAAAGTAATATTGTGCATATTAAACATCCTCAAAGGATTATGAATGGTATAAATAATACACAAATTCACATATTTTTGCTGAATAGAGTGTACTTAAACTATAATTATAGAAATTTTTTGATTTAAGCAACTTATTCTAAGAGACGACTATGGAAAAATCATTCATCTTACACATGCTGACAACAGCTAAAAACTTAAGCCCATTTGATGTCAATATGGCTTTAGATGCAGGCTGGGTTTCAGCTGTTCCTTATACTAATGTTGAGGCAAGTGAAGTAAAGGATCTAGTTCAAGATGTTATTTTTTCTAGAAGTGCTAAGGCGCTTAAAAGAACAGGTATATTCATTGGAGGTAGGGATACTAAGCAAGCAACGGATATGTTAAAGGTTGCTAAAAATTCAATGTTTACCCCTTTTGAAGTATCTGTTTTTGCAGATCCTAGTGGGGCATTTACGACTGCTGCTGGTATGGTCGCAACGGTTGAAAATGCATTGGATAAAACATTCAATACTAATTTTGAAGGAAAGAATTTACTAGCATTAGGGGGAACGGGTCCTGTTGGCCAAGCAGCAGCAGTATTAGCCGCTCAAGCTGGAGCAAATGTTAGAATTATTGGTAGGCAATTAGATAAAGCACAGCGTATTGCGGATTTATGTAACGACGAGTTTGGTGACGGTAAAATTAATATTCAAGCAGGTAGTAATGATGATATTGCAGAATATATTAAGACTGCTGAAGTAGTGTTTGCTACAGGAGCGGCAGGTATTGAGTTACTGAATGCTGATCATATTGCCTCAGCAACGGAGCTAAAGGTTGCTGCCGACATTAATGCAGTTCCACCTTCTGGAATTGTTGGTTTAGATGCATTTGATAATGGAAAGGAGATAGCTGGAAGCTCTTCGGGTGCTATAGGCTTAGGTGCGTTAGCAATTGGAAATATTAAATATAAGACACAAAGTCAATTATTAAAACAAATGATTGATAGTGAAAAACCTGTTTATCTGCACTTTCAACATGCATTTGAAGTCGCTCGTCAAATTGTTAAATCAACTAAATAAAGGAAGTAAAATGCCAAAGCGCAGTATTCTTCATATGTTTGATCCCATGCCAAACAATAGTCCATTTGATATTAATATGGCATTAGATACGGGGTTTGATGTCTTAATGCCTTATAGCAATGTCAAGCTGGAAAGTATTCATGGTTTAACCCAGGATGCCATTTTTTCGCGAAGTCCTGCTGGTATAAAAAGGACTGCAATATTTATTGGCGGCCGAGATATGGGTTTGTCCATGGATATGATGAGTGCTGCTAAACAAGCCATGGTGCCACCTTTTGAGGTATCGGTACTTGCAGATCCTAGTGGTGCTTTTACTACAGCTGCTGCACTGGTTGCTTGTGTGGAAAAGCAATTGCTAGAAAAGCATGGCAAAGAGCTTAAGGACTGCAAAGCGCTTGTCTTTGGTGGTACAGGACCTGTAGGTATTGCAACAGGTGTTATTGCTTCCTTAGCTGGGGCAAATGTTTCACTTGTGGACCATATGTCTATAGATGCAGCTAATGATGCAGCTAAAGAATACAACCGACGGTGTCTAAGTGACCTTTCAGGGGCTATTGCAGGTTCTGATGAAGAAAAAATAGCATTAATCGCTGATGCGGATATTATTTTTTGCACGGCAAAAGCAGGTATTCAAGTATTAAGTAGCGACGTTTTAGCTCAGGCAAAACAACTTAAGGTTGCGGGAGATGTTAATGCTGTACCGCCTGCGGGTATTGCAGGGATTGGTGCAAATGATGCGAGTGTTGTTTTGATTGCTCCTGAAGGCGCAATTGGTGTGGGTGCTTTGGCGGTTGGGAATATTAAATATAAAGTACAGAATAAATTATTAGAACTAGCACTATCAGCTGATAAGCCCGTTTATCTTGATTTCAGGGATGCTTTTTCTGAAGCTCAAAAAATAGTATAAATAATAGAATTGAGCTGTTCTTAGCTCAATAAAGATTCTTATGATTATTATGAGAATCTTTATTGATAAGATATTTTAATGATTAATCACGTAATAATTCATTAAGGCCTGTTTTGCTACGTGTTCTTTCATCGACTTGTTTGATGATGACTGCACAATACAAGCTGTAAGTGCCACATTTAGACGGTAAGTTGCCTGGTACTACAACTGAACCTGCGGGTACGCGACCATAAGTGATTTCACCTGTCATACGGTTAAATATTTTAGTGCTTTGACCAATATAAACACCCATTGAAATAACCGCACCTTTTTCAACGATAACACCTTCAACAATTTCTGAACGAGCACCGATAAAACAGTCATCTTCAATAATAGTTGGACCCGCTTGTAAAGGCTCTAAAACACCACCAATACCAACACCGCCTGATAAATGTACATTTTTTCCAATTTGCGCACAAGAACCTACTGAAGCCCAAGTATCAACCATTGTTCCGCTATCTACATAACCGCCAATATTTACAAAAGAAGGCATTAAGATGGCGCCAGGTGCAATATAAGAACCGTGACGAGCCACAGCATTAGGCACAATACGAACACCGCCTTTAACAAAGTCTTCAGGTGAATGTGTTGCAAATTTTGCTTCTACTTTATCGTAGTAGCGTGTGTTACCGCCTTCAATAACTCGATTTTCATTGATTTTAAAAGAAAGTAGAACCGCTTTCTTTAACCATTGATTTACTACCCATTCGCCAGATGTCTTTTCAGCTACACGGGCAGTTCCTGCATCTAGCATATTAATGGCTTCTTCAACAGCGGAACGAATTTCAGCAGAAACAGTTGCTGGTGAAATGTCAGCGCGGTTTTCAAATGCATCGTTAATGATATTTTCTAAGTTTGACATATATTTTTTAGTCTAAAGTGTTAATAAAATGTTTAATTCGGCGAGCTGCTTCAATGCATTCTTCTACAGGCGCAACTAACGCAATTCGGACATGGTTTTTCCCTGGGTTAGTACCATGAGCATCTCGGGATAAATAACTTCCAGGTAAAACGGTGATGTTTTGTTGCTCAAATAATTTTTGTGCAAAGTCTTCGTCATCAATCGGTGTTTTTAGCCAGATATAAAAACTGGCCGGTGGTTTGTTGATGTGGCAAACATTAGCTAAAATTTCAATAAAAGCATTGAATTTTTGTCGGTATAAAACCCTATTTTCTGTGACATGAGTTTCATCTTGCCATGCAGCAATACTTGCATATTGAGTAGGAAGGGGCTGAGCACAGCCCTGATAAGTTCGATATTGAAAATAACTTTTCAATATATCCGCATCCCCAGCAACAAACCCCGATCTTAAACCAGGTGCATTAGAGCGTTTGGAAAGACTTTGAAACATCACGCAACGTTTAAAAGAAGTATTCCCCATATTATAAGCTGTTTCTAATAAACCTTGGGGAGGATTGTCTTCATCATCAAAAATTTCTGTGTAACATTCATCAGAAGCAATGATAAAGTCGAATTTTTCAGCGAGATTAATTAATTTAATTTGCTCTTGTTCTGATATAACTGCGCCAGTAGGATTGCCAGGGGAGCAAATAAAAACAAGCTGGCAACGTTGCCATATATCGTCGGGAACTGAATCAAAGTTGGGTAAATAGGCTGATTGTTCAGTCGTATTTATAAAATAGGGTTCTGCACCTGCTAATAGAGCGGCTCCTTCATAAATTTGATAAAAAGGATTGGGCATAATGACTAAGGCATCAGGCGTGGATGAATCAACTACTGCTTGAGCAAAAGAAAATAAAGCTTCACGTGTACCACTGACGGGTAATACTTGGTTGTCAGCGCTTATATCTGATGAGGCTATGTTAAAACGTTGACTAATCCAATTTGATATCGCCGCTCTAAGTTCAGGAATACCCTTGGTTGTTGGGTATTTGGCAATGCCATCAGAATGTTGTCTTAATGCATGATGAATCAAATGGGGGGTTGTGTGTTTGGGTTCACCAATAGATAAAGCAATATGTGCTTTATCTTGGGGGGGTGTTATCCCTTTTTTTAGCTGAGCAAGCTTTTCAAAAGGGTAGGGGTGTAATTGCTTTAAGTTTGGATTCATCTGTTTAAATATTATTTTGTACAACGCGGTATTTTACCGATTGATTGTGCCTGTTGGTAAGCGGGCATTGCTTCGGGAATATGCTCAGACAATTCTTTAATACGAGTGGAATTTGAAGGGTGGGTTGACATAAATTCAGAAGGTTCAGGACCTTGGCTTGCTTGAGCCATTTTTTGCCATAAATTAACGCTTTGTCTAGGATCAAATCCCGCTTTGGCCATTAAATCCATACCAATAATATCGGCTTCGCTTTCATGCGTTCTGCTGAAAGGTAAAATAATGCCGTATTCTGCTCCAATTCCCAGAGAGCTGACAGCAAGCTGACCAAGAGATGATGTTGGGGCACTAACAGCTGAAATTAAGGATACACCCTGGCTGACGGCAGATTTGTGGGACATGCGCTCATTACTGTGTCTAGCAAGGACATGGCCTACCTCATGTCCAATAACTGCGGCTAATTGGTCTTGATTATCAACTAATTGAATTAACCCCGTATGGACACCAATTTTATTGCCTGGCAAAGCAAATGCATTGAGAGAGGGATCATCAAAAACGATAACTTCCCAGTCACCGCCTGTTTCTTGAGTGATTGCTTCGGCAATACAATTTACAAATGCAATTTCTTGAGTGTTTTTACTTTGTGGTTTTTTAGTTTTTAAATCATCAAATGCTTGTAATCCCATTTGATTAACTTCAGCATCATCCATGCTGATATATTGTGACCGACCCGTTGGGCTGGTTGCACAGGCAGTTAATAAACAACAAGAGAGCGTTAGGGTTATTTTATTTAACATAAGCTTGATTTGTTTTAATAAAAAACAAACATTTTAACGTAACTTGAAGCTTATTTATAGATGATTTACTATGAATTGTTGGTTTTTTCAGGAAAGAGATTGGATTTAGATGTGAAGCGAAAGTGAAAGTTCACATCTAAAAATATTTGATTGATCAAGGATGCTCTTTGGTTTTTAACTGTATCGCTAAGTTACTTCAATTAATTTCCCTGATTTTACATCGTAAACATAGCCATAGACAGGAATGTCAGCAGGAACTAAGGGATGTGATTTAATTCTTTGTACGTCCTCAATAACACTTTGTGTTTGGTCTTTAATTGTCAGCCATGCAATGTGCTTGCCTTCCGCGGAACCATTACCTTCACAGCAATCATGCCAGCCTTTTTCGTCAACAGAAGCTGTTTTTAAACTGCTACCCAAAAGGTCACTTATTATTTCATTGGTAAATGTTTCCATTCCACAATCGGTATGATGAATAACAAACCATTCTTTGGTGCCAAGAAGCTTATAAGAAATAACCAGAGAACGAATAGCATCATCACTTGCACGGCCACCAGCATTACGAATAACATGGGCATCACCTTCAGAAAGGCCAGCATATTTTGCAGGATCTAAGCGAGCATCCATACAGGTTAAAATTGCAAATTGACGAGCTGGAGGCATGGCCAAATCTGCTTTGTCAAAAGAATTTGCATATGCTTTATTAGCATCTAAAACTTCATTTAGTATTTGGCTCATCTCGATCTCCAAGGGTTAAATTAAAAAAAACCGTTTGATTTCTTTAAACTGATACATAGTAAAATTATGTTGAAAATCAACGAATATCAGTTGTTTAGAAAAACAAACGGCGATTTACTATCTCCGAGACAAATTATATATTGCCACTGTACAGGTTTAAATGGTTTAAAAGGTTTATAAAATATAAACCCACAGTTTATAAAAGATTTTGTGGTGAGTAAATTAAACTAGGAGGCTGTTCGAGAATAGAAACCGTAGCGAGGGAAAGGCCTTTCGAGTCAGTTTTTTCGAATATTTGATACGAATAGTTGCTCTCTTTAATGAAAATGTTCGGAAAAATAGCCAAAAGGAATATTTCTGTACTAGTGCATAGGTGCACGTAGGTAAAACAACGCAGGAGCAGTTGTCGAGTAGGCTTTCTATTCTCAGACAATCTCTAGTAGATATGAGTTAAATTATCATAACTAACCCAGCCTAAAAATTAAGTAGAGGGAGATTCCCCTGTTTTATTTAAATAACAGGGCCTTAAGACTATTTCCATTTAATAGAACAGCCAATACTAGCAAGCTGTTCTTTTGGGCCGTGTCCTGTTTGAGCAATTTGTTTCATCGCATCGAATAAATCTCGTTTAACACCTTCAGCGGCTGTTTCTTTTTTGCTTTCATCTAATCGCCCTCGGTATTGTAATTCTAGGCGGCTGTTATATCCAAAAAAATCGGGCGTGCAAACTGCCCCATATTGCTTAGCCACTTCTTGGCTTTCATCAAGTAAATAAGGAAAGTCAAAATTTAATTCTTTGGCTAGAACTTTCATGTTTTCAAAAGAATCTTCGGGATAGTTAACCACATCATTTGAAGAGATAGCGACAGTGGATATGCCTAATGATTTAAGTTCGGCAGTATCTCTTAATAAGCGTTGATGTATTGCTTTTACATAAGGGCAATGATTACAGATAAACATAATCAATAAGCCTTTTTCACCCATACATTTTTCTAGTGTCCAATGTTGCTCGTCAGTGCCTGGAAGGTCGAAGGTATGTGCATTTTCGCCAAAGTTACAAACGGGGGGATTTAAAGAAACCATGTTTCACCTATGTTTACTTCGCGCGGTCACGACTGCGGATTTCTAACCGCTGAGTTTTTGCCGATAGCTGCGTTGCTGAAACAGTTGCGTAGCTAGCTATGCGTCCGTTTCAGCGCCTTGCTATCGACAAAAATCAGCAGCTTATAAATTCCTCATCCGTGTCCGCGCGAAGTATATTGTTATATTTAAGCTATATTTAAGAAATGTTAATTTATAACATCCATTGTTGAATGAGTACCAATGTACAGTAAATTAAAGCTTCTTTGTATCTGTTTTTTAACGTGCAGTCTTTGTTCTTTTGCTTATGCTGCGAAGAAAAAAGTAGAGCTTAAAAACGAGTTACAAGTTCTTATTGATGTCTCAGGGAGTATGAGAAAGAACGACCCTCATAACTTAAGAATTCCTGCTATAAAATTATTGATTAATCTATTACCTGAGGGCACCAAGGCGGGTATTTTGGTCTTTGCTGAGAACACTAAGGTCTTGGTTAAGACGGGTACTGTCAATAAAAAATGGAAGAAAAATGCATTAAAAAAAATTAATCGAATTCATTCCAGAGGGCTGCTGACTAATATTGAAGATGCAATACAGAATGCGTCAAAAGCATGGTTTGAATCAACAGAAAAGCAGAATCGACATTTGATTTTATTGACCGATGGGGTGGTTGATATTTCTAAAGATATTATGCAAAGTGCTGAGTCTAGGGCGCGTGTGATGTCGGAGCAAATTCCCTTGTTACAACAAGCAGGGGTTAAGGTTCAAACGATTGCTTTATCAAAAGAAGCTGATGCAGAGTTGTTGGATAAATTAGCTCTTGATACGCAAGGTTGGTCGGAGACAGCATTATCATCAGATCAATTACAAAAAGTTTTTTTTAAGTTATTTAAGCAGGCTTTACCTCAAGATTCTGTTCCGATTGTTGGAAATTCTTTTTCTATTGATAAATCCATTAAGGAGTTTTCAGTTCTTTTGTTTAAGGAAGCAGGAGCGCCAGAAGTTCAATTAGTAACACCTGATAAAAAAATAATTAAGAATAGAGGAAAGGGTAAAAAAGCCACTTGGTTGAGTGATGAAAATTATGATTTGATTACTATTAAGGAACCTAAATCAGGGGAGTGGGGGATAGTTGCCAAGATGGATCCTGAAAACCAGGTGATGATTGTGACAGATCTGAAGTTTGAGGTAGATGAGTTACCTAATCATATTTTATCTAATGAAAATATAACGGTCAGTGGTTTTTTTACTGATCAGCAGAAACTTATCAGTCGAAAAGATTTTCTTGATTTGATAGAGCTGTCTGTTCAGCAATTAGGAGGGCTGAAATGGAAAATGTTAGCGGTTAAAGGGAAGCAAGGTCTTTTTAGTGTGGAATTAGGGGCTGATCTTAAAAAAGGTCGGCATATATTTACAATGGTTGCTGATGGTAAAACCTTTAAGCGTGAAGTAAGTAAAACAATTGAAGTGATTGAAAGTGTTATTAGAGTGAAAAAGAAGGTCGATATCAATGCTCGAACTGTCACTATTGAATTAATCCCTAATGAACTGGCTGTTAATACAGATATGATGTCTGTTGAAGCAACTGTGACTCAATTAGGTAAGGGTGCTGAAAAACGTGTGATAGAAAAAAGTGCGGGTCAATGGCTATTGATAGTTGATGCGGCTAAAAATGGAGACAGCAAAATGGTTAATTTTTCTATCATGGCTAATACGGTACAAGGAGTGTCTATATCCCCAGATATTCTTCCTGTTGTAATTAATGAAGCCATGTTTGTACCTTTTAAGATATCTGTTAATGAAGTTGATAAAACCGAGGCAGTAAAGAGTGAAATAAAAACAATAGAAAAGGAAAAAGATAAAGAAGATAAGCAAGAAGAAATAGCCGAGGAGCCCATTAATTGGATGAAAACATCTCTGTTTGTAGCTATTGCTAATATTATATTTATTGCTGCAGGATTCTTTGGGTTTAAATTTTTTAAGAAGCAGGCCGCGATGAAGCAAGAAACATTATTAAGTAGGTTAGATTGATGATAGAACTTGATCCTTTTATGGTTGTTTTAATGATTGAAACAACTTTAGTTTTAGTCTTTATATTATTGGTTATATTTATTTTGTCTAAAAATAGGGCTAAGGGAGAGCATACAGCATCTTCTTTACTTATTGATAAATTACAGGATATAGAGAATATAAAAGTAAAACAAACGAAAGAGTTGATTGCTAGCCACTGTCATATTGAGCCTGGGTTATTGGATGATTTGTTGGAGGAGATTAAGTCTAGTGAACGACATTTATATCAGCAAATAATAAAAATTTTTTTAGCAAGGGATATTAAAGAACTAAAAAAAATTGACCAGCATATAGATAAGGTTTCAGAACCTTATTGCAAGATATTAGCGCATGCATCCGGTAATGGAAAAGAAGAAACTCAGACTGAAGAAAAAGTTCAGAAATTGAAGGTAGAAAATGAAAGGCTGACCGAACAACTCACTATTGCTATGAATACTATGGATGAAATTTCTGCTGAATATACTCGCGTTTTTAGTGGAACACAGACAGAATTAGAGTTAGAAAATAGTAGTAAAAAAATGTTTGAAATTTTTCAGAAAGCGAGTGGGCAAATTAAAGCAATAACACCAAATCAAGGAGGAGAATGATGGGAGCTACTCTAAATATATTAATTCTTGAAGTCGCTATTGTATTTTTTGTGATTATTTGTGTGTTAGTTTTTTTTATTTGGAAACGAAAAAAAACACAGGCAAAACAATTTGAACAATTGTTAGAAGCTTTAGATAAACAGCAGGGTGAACGTAAACAAAAACTATCTCAGAGTTTGATTGATGATTATGCACTAGAAGAGTCGATAGCTGAAGAATCAGGCGAGTATATGGTTGAGGCTGAAAAACAATTTATACAACAATTTATGAAACAGCAGATGGAACAAACCACTCTAGCTAATTTTTATGATAATTTGTGTGAGCTGTTAGATCAGTATTTGTACTTTGTACCGAAGGTAAATGAAGATGAAAAAACACCTTCTGAGTCTGTCATGTCTGAAGAGAATAACGATGAATCTGATGAAACTCTTGAATCAGGGGCTGCAAAATTGGTTGAGGAAGATGAAGGAGAAGTTAATAGCCAAGATATAACAGAAGAAGTAGATGAAGAAACTGATATTATTGATACTAAACAGGAAATTGATCAGCAAGAAGAAGTAAAAGAGGAAGTAAAAGAGGAAGTAAAAGAGGAAGTAAAAGAGGAAGTAAAAGAGGAGGAAGAACCTGATTGGGGAGAAGCTTTTTCTGAAGCAGGAGATGAGATGGATGATGAAGCAAAAGAAAGTTACGAATCAGAGCTTAAGAAAGAATAAAGGGTCAGCAAGTACGAATATGAAAATAATAATAAGATAGAATATGACAAACTTAAGCAATGTAATTAAAAGAAAATTTGATTATCGAGGGAAATCTAACCTGACTGATGAATGTACAGTTAATTTAGATGAAATTGCTATACAGTTGACGATAAAACAAAAAGCAGAGGCAGATGCAAGCCATGATCTACCTAGTTTAGGTGCGAATACACCGAATAGTACAGAGCGAGAAATTCAAAGCTATTTTGAACAGCGAATGGCAGCTATAAACCGGATCGCTAATGATGAACTTAGTTTGCGAAATACATCTATAGCCAATACTAATCTTGATGACGAACGGGCGTCTATCAATAATTATACTGAGCATTCTAAATTATCATTAAAAAGTTTAGTTGCAAGAGAATTTAGGTCTTTAGAGCAATTAAAGCAAGAGTTTGATGACTTGCAACAAGAGTTCGGCATTTTTCAGCAAGAGAATAAACTGAGTAGAACGCCTCATTACCCTGATTCGCAAGTATTATATTTCGCAATTATTCTTTTATTTTGGCTTTTAGAATCTGCAGGTAATGGCTATTTTTTTGCCGAAGGTTCTGAGCTAGGATTGTTAGGTGGGATAGGGCAAGCATTGATTATTGCTGCCATTAATATATCCGTTGCATTCTTTTTTATTGGCTGGTTATTTAAGTATAAAAATCATTGCTCTGTTTGGAAACAATTGAGTGCATATGCAGGTTTAGCTGTTTATATTATTTGTGCATTTGGGTTTAATTTATTAGTCGCCCATTACCGAGATTTTTTTGCTTTCCATCCTGAGCAAGCAGGTACTTTAGCCGTTCAACGCTTTATGGAAACTCCTTGGGGTTTGTCGGAAGTTAATTCTTGGTTGTTGTTTGTTATGGGGATAGTGTTTGCTGTTATTGCATTTGTTGATGGCTATAAAAGAGATGATATATATCCTGGATATGGAAAATTACATCGGCGATTACGACATTTAAATGAAGAGTATGAAGAACATCGAGATCTTATGGTGACAGATTTTGATGAAGTACGTCAGGCTTTTTTGCATAACTTAGAAGATATGAAGCAAGCCGTATTATTAAAGCATACCCGGTTAGTTCATTTGGTAGAAGATAAGCAGGCTTTTGTATCTGAATATGAACAAGGGATGGCAAATTTTACAGCAGCAGCGAACACATTAATCTATAAATATAGGGACTTTAATATGAGTCACCGTCAAACTCCAGCACCTGAATATTTTTCTAAAGATTGGGGGTCTACTCATTATTATAAGTTACGAGGTGCTCATGACGATATTGAGCAGGTAGATCAACAAAAGCAGCTGTTTAATGATTTTCCGAGTTACTGTCAACAGAGAATCAATGAGATTGAAAAGTTATATGTACTTTTTTTACAGCAATTGCAACAGATAGACCCCAGTTTTAAGCATAATATTCAAGAGGCTGAAAGTCATAATGCCTAGATATAGAAAAAGAAGGCGAGCTTCAAGAAATAAAAATTTGATGGGTGCTTTTCTTATTTTCTGCGTGGTTACTATTTTTATTCTTCTCGCTTTTTTTCGTTACCAATTGCAAGAAAACTATGTATTAGTTGACCCAAAAACATTATGCCCTACAGCAAGCCTAAGTCCAAAATATGTTGCTTTAGTCTTTGATAAAAGTGATGCTTATAATCCCGTTCAGAAACGTTTTTTAAAACGATTTTTTAATCAGTTTAAAGATCAATTACAGCCTGGAACACATATATCTGTTTATCTGATTGGTGGGCCTATTAAAGATAATGTTTCTGCTGATTTTGTTGTCTGTGCACCAAGAACTGGAAAGGATGCAAATGCTTTTTACGAAAACCCACGACTTATTCGCCAGCGGTGGCAGCAGCAATTTGAACAGCCTTTAGATAAGGTGATTGATGGTTTTATGCAAGCAAGTCTATCTGATTCCTCGCCTATTATGGAAGCATTGCAAGTTGTTTCTCTTAGTGCCTTTCCTGTCGATAACAGGCAGTTAGAAAAACAAATAATTCTAGTGTCTGATATGTTACAACATACGCCTGAATGGTCTCATTATAGAGGGCAAATGAAATTTTCAATACTACAAAAAAGTAAATATTATCAGAAAATTAATACTGATTTACAAAATGCAGAAGTTAATATTCTCTATGTTCGTCGAGAGGGGATGGAGAAAATTCAAAACAAGCGGCATGCCTTTTTTTGGGCGGACTATATAGAATCAATCGGCGGGCAAGTTACTTTGATTGAAAAAATAGATGGATAAAGATAATGCTGAATACTAAAGACAAAAAGAAGTTAATCAATAATATCCGGAAAATGTTTTTGTGGGCGCTGATTGCAGGCGTCTTGGGTGTGGTTATACCGCAGTATTATAATTATTCTAGACTTGCTATCGTATTGCCCTTAGTGAGTATGGTTGTATACACTGGATTTGGGTATTTTCGAAGTGTAGATAGTCTTTTTTTAGAACAATTTGCTGATAGTGTTTATTATTTGGGTTTTCTATTAACTTTAGTTGCCTTGGTTATATCATTATATTTTTATCAGGGTGATAGTTTGGAATCTGGTGTGTTGATTGCAAACTTTAGTTTAGCTTTGTTAACTACTATATTTGGCCTTGCTGTTAGGATTTATATTAATAATTTTCAGATTGATATTGATGGTGCGGAAAGATACATTATGTCGGGTGTTGAGTTGGCTGCAAATGATTTGGTAAATAAAGCCAGATTGATTTCTATGCAGCTTGATGTGTCTCATCAAGAAACTCAGGCAGCAATTAGGCGATCGGTGGATAAAGCATCCGAAGAAATGTATCAAACAGCCTTGAAGGTCAATCAGGATGTCAGAAATAATTCTGATACTCTTCATCAAAATATGCAGGAAATGAATAAAACTATGGTAAGCGCTGTTTCAACCTTAGAGAAAAACCTGCTAAATATTAAATTACCTGATGAAATATTTGTAGAGAAATTAAATGTGCCTATTGATTGTCTAATTCAACGGTTAGATGAGTCACAGATCCTTCTTAAAGAATTGAATATACAGCAAATTAGTGTATCTCAGGGCGCAGAAAATATTGCTGGGAGTATGAGGAAAACGGTTGCTGAGGTGAGAGGCGTGGCAAAGTCAATGGATTCGTTTAATAAAAAATTGAATGTAAATAGTCATTTAAACGAGGATTTGGTCCAAGTTATTAATGAGATGACCTCGTTATCAAAAATCACTTCGCAAATGACAAAAGACCTTGTTCTGCAATCTGAGCAATCAACATCGGTACTGAATAACTTTAGTAAACTGGCGAATTCTTCTGGCCAAATGACTGAAATATTTGACAGTATTGGTAAGGGTTCTCAGGCAGGAGCTAGGATCGGTGATGATCTTCAAGATATTGCTATTGCTTTAGCAAATACACGTGGAACAGTAAAAGAAATTTCAGATTTTGGTATTCATGTTATTTCAAGTTTTAATCGTTTGAGTTCATTTAATCAGTTAATTGAACAGCATACGGTGTTATTGGAAAATATGGGAGAAGTTGCTCAGATGGACATTAATTTAGCTAGACAGCATAAAATTGAAATGGCTGAAATTTTACAGCAATCAAGGGATTCATTAACATTTATGCAGCAAAATGTAAGGGATAATATTAGCAAACCGACTAGATTTTAAGATGGCTACAAATGAGCAAAGACGTTCCTTTTTATTAGGTATAACTCTAAATGAGTTGAGCTTTGTTATGTTTTTTTTAATGATGTTTATAAGTGCTACGACTTTACAGAAAACGAATACTAAGTTAAAACAGAAAACACAGCAAAATAAGCAATTACAAGCTGAGCTTATTAAAGAGATAAAAGATCAAAATCAAGTTTTTAAACGTCTCCAATTATTGGAAGCTAGATTAATTAAAGCTGGTAGTTTTTCCTCGAGACCAACAGAACAGCAGTTGGATCAACTATTCTCTAGGATGAGGGATGAGAATGCTAAAGGTGACTTAGAGCAGCAGTTGGCTCAATTGCAAGGTGAAGTAAAATCTCTGCAGCGCTATAAATTGTTAGATAAGATTATAATGAATAGCGGTTTGGCTGATAGTTCATTTCATAAAATAGAACAGGTATTACAACAGGAAAAAAAAATATCACAACAATTACAATTGCTTAAAGGGCGTCTAGCTTATTCTCAGAAAAAGTTAAAAAATAGTGGCTTAGGTTACCCTCCCTGTTGGGCTGATCCACAAAGCGGGGCTGTAGAATATTTATATACGATTACACTTTATGAGCAGGCGATGCTTATTGAGGCTGCTTGGCCTGACTATCGCAAAGTAGATTTAAACTTGATCCCTGGTGCGGAAAAGTTGGTTGGTCAAAAGTTGGATCAGCAACAAATGAGAAAGTTAGTTAAGCCTATTTTTAACTGGAGTAAA
>Ga0209826_1000022_pt1 | contig 93402 bp, 93 predicted proteins | sample GOMGulsemesocosm_5_FD_184637 | JGI IMG/M metagenome (GOLD analysis project Ga0209826, IMG submission 184637) | Methane-oxidizing microbial communities from mesocosms in the Gulf of Mexico - GOM15C Gulf of Mexico (SPAdes) (version 2) | ecosystem: Environmental > Aquatic > Marine > Cold seeps...
TGGCTGGTCCTCATGCGAACAATGCAAGCCTGGCTCGCGTTTCAGGCCTCAGGAGATATGCGACTGAAGACAAGAAAGTCAATATTGCGCAGATCGTCAATAGTGAGGACGTTTCGCAGCAAATTGCCGCTCGCAGGACTTCTGCAATTCTAGAGCGTTACCCCCAAACGAATATCGTGTGGACTCATAATGACCAGATTGCTCTCGGAGTATCAAACGCCACTAGAAATAGTAAAAGAAAAATCCTTATCGGGGGAATGGACTGGTCTCATGAAGCGATTGAGGAGATCAAAAAAGGTAATATTGAGTTATCGCTAGGGGGGCATGTTATGCATGGAGCATGGGCGCTTATCCTAGTCTATGACTATCTCAATGGAATCCAACCTTCGGTCAAGAGCGTTCGAATCCCATTGGAAATTCTGACTAGTGACAACTACCAGGCTTTCAAAACGATCAAGGCCGCAAACAATTTTGATTTCTCTACATTTTCAAAGGTATTAAATCGTTCACTGGGAAAGTATAATTTCGCTCTGCCGAATCTGGACAAGTCATCGACTATTGAATAGCGCACGACAAGCTTGTACGGTAAAGGTGTTGAAATGGTTTCTTATTTCCGTTTATGGCACTTTTCAGACCCTTTTGGATCGACAAATTTATGTCTGTATCTTCACGGTAAGCGGAAGTTATTTCTGGAAAAACTGAAATTCAATTTTCAATATTCACTATGAATGTCTGTTTTGTCTAATTTTAGTGATGGCGAGCTTGAAGAGACCAAAGTCTGCTTCCCGCCCATTTCAGCCGTTAGCCGATATTTAAGTTTGGGCAACTTAATCCCCATAGCGAAACTTTGAGCCATTCAAATGAATGTCTCTTGAGTGTCAAACTGAGAAATTTTGACGACCACTGAATAGAGCCAGCTCTGCCCCTAATAGCCGACATTGGAGAAAGTATTTCATTCAACCTCAAAGATTTTGCTGCTTTCAGTCAATCCTAACAATAAAATCTCGGTTTTCCTTTGGTTTTATTTTCATATCCTTATATCAAGGGCATGAGACGTATTCTGAGGATATTATGACCAAACTAGACCGAACCATAAGTATAGCGCCAATGATGGACTGGACGGATCGCCATGATCGGTATTTTCTTCGTCTAATATCGTCCCATGCGTTGCTTTATACTGAAATGGTGACCACTGGTGCGATCTTATTTGGAGACGAACAACGTCACTTGGCCTTCGATCCAGCGGAACAGCCCTTGGCCTTGCAACTTGGCGGCAGTAATCCTGTTGATCTTGCAAAATGCGCCAAGATTGCTGGAACTTATGATTACAAAGAGATTAACCTGAATGTGGGTTGCCCATCCGATCGCGTTCAGAATGGGAAATTTGGCGCGTGCCTGATGGCTGAGCCCAAATTGGTGGCGGAATGTGTTTCCGCCATGAAATCAGTGACAGACATACCTGTAACGGTCAAAAATCGCATCGGTATTGATGATTTGGACAGCTACCAGCATCTTGTCGATTTCACCGGAACGGTTAAAAATGCGGGTTGTGAGACCTTTATTATTCATGCTCGGAAAGCCTGGCTGACAGGCCTCAGCCCAAAAGAAAACAGAACAATCCCGCCTTTGGATTACCCTCGCGTATACCAGCTTAAAAAAGATTTTCAGGATTTGGAAATTATCATAAATGGCGGCATTCAGACGTTAGAAGAAATCGATGTACATCTCACACATGTAGATGGCGTTATGATTGGTCGTGAAGCCTATCAAAACCCCTATTTCCTAGCCGAAATCGACAAGAGATATTACGGTGCGACTGACGATACGCCAGCGCGTAAAGATATCATCGAAAACATTCTGCCTTATGTCAGCCGTGAAATGAAAAAGGGTGTTCCCCTTAAATCCATAACGCGTCATATGCTCGGCTTATTTCAGGGCCGTCCCGGCGCAAAAGCGTGGCGTAGACATATCTCCGAGAACGCTCACTTAGCCGGATCAGATATTTCTGTCCTGACAGAGGCCGCGGAAAAAATTCGATAGGCAACATTGATAACGCCCAGCCACCAAATTCAAGGTTGCTCTTCCCTTCCTGGTCTTTGTTTCAAAAGTGCGGGCTAAACTTCTCATATTGTTTTGAGAGAAATCCTCTAACGCATTTTTGGATGCTGGCGGAAGTCATAATTTTAGTTCTTAGAATAAGCATCAATAATTTTTCTGAGAATTTTGTCCCCTTCAACAGGACAAAATAAAGAAAGCCCGGCATTCCAGCCGAGCTTTCTTCAAATCCTAGATTTATCAGGATTTTTTAAATTTTGCATCCAAACTAAGGGCACCTGTTCCATGAACAACAACCAAAAGAAGGCCACCAGCGATGGTAATATTTTTCATAAACATGATCATTTGCATTTGATCGGCTGGCTGGAAATGGAAGATCAGAGCTGAAAGAAGACAGAAACCGGCGAGAAGAAAAGCAACAATGCGTGCTTGAAAGCCAACGGCGAGTAAAATTCCACCACCGAGTTCCAATATGATTACCAAGGGAAGAAGCATTCCGGGAACACCCATGGCTTCCATATATCCTTGTGTTCCTTCATATCCACCAATTTTGTTAAAGCCAGATAAAATAAACATGAGGGATAGTAAAACCCGCCCAACCAGCTCAATCAAAGAAATGCCTTTTTCCATATAGTCGCTCCACTCAACGTTAGATGATTAATAACCTTTTCAAAATATGTTTACATTTGAGAAACAAAATTGATATTTTTCGGTAACAATAGTCTATAAAATAGACAATTATGACAAACCTCTCGAAAACAACCCTTTCCCAATGGGCAACATTCAATGCTGTTATTGAATGCGGCGGCTATCTAAAGGCTGCAAAAAAACTCAATCGAAGTCATTCGTCCCTTCACCATGCCGTTGCCAAGCTACAACAACAACTTAACGTACAGCTTCTGGAGATTGATGGTAAAACTCCTCGCTTGACCTCCGTAGGGGAAGTAATGCTGAGGCGCTCTCAACAACTCTTAAAGGATGCGTTAGAGCTGGAAAAACTGGCCGATACCTTGGGCCAAGGCTGGGAAAGTGAAATTAGTCTCGCGGTAGAAGCTATTTTTCCGCGCGCCATTCTAACGCCCATTTTAAAAAATTTCCACGACACCAATCCAGTAACCAGACTCAAAATTCAAAGTGTTGTTTTAAACGGTGCAGTGGAAATGATCAAATCTGGTACCGCTGATCTGGTGATAAGCTCCATCGTTCCTCAAGGTTATCTTGGATCCAGCTTAACGAGTGTAGCGTTAAATCTCTACGCGCATAAGAACCATCCATTGGTAACGGCAACCATGCCGATTTCTCAAAGAGAGCTCACAAAACATTTACAAATTGTGATCAGCGACACAGCAAAGGTGCCAAACGATTTACCCTTTGGGTGGTTGAAGGCTGAACAAAGATGGACGGTGAGTGACTTTAGTCATGCCAGAGATATCCTGCAATCAGGTCGTGGGTTTTGTTGGATGCCTGAATTTGCAGTGTCGGACTTGATCGAAACCGGAGAGATTTTTCCAATTAAAACCAAAGATAACATTAACCGGTTAGTTACCCTTTATTTAGTCATACCTGAGCCAGATGGCATGGGGCCGGGTGTAGAATTGCTCAATACCCTCATTCAAGAGGAAGGGAATAAAGTTTTCCCTTCCTAACTCGATTTTAGAAAGTGCGGCCTTAACTTCTCACATTGTATCGAGAGAAGTATTTCCTAGCTGAGATACGAATGACTGAGAGAGAAAGTTACTATTTAGAAGAGTATCGTACAAATTTGACAGGATTAGCATTCCAAAAAATAGTACGTATATTCACATTTATTCCAACCGAGTGTAAAGATTCCTCCACAACCCATCAAATACCTCACATTTTAAAACAATCTTCACATTTAACCACAATTTTTCCAAAATGTAATTTTTTTGTTGCATTAAATTATACACCAAATAATATGCATTAAATCAAATATAGAGGGCGAAATTATCAATGAAAATTCTACTACTCGTCATTTCGGCGTTCCTATTCACCTGCTCAATTGCCAAAGCGGATACCCTGGATTTCCTGGAATGGAAAGTGGCTGGCGTTCCTGAATATTGGACAGGGGAGACAGAACTATCTTTAAGTAATGCAACAGTGAGGACCATTGGATCCAACATTTATTATGCCGGGGCTGGCGGTTTTGCTGAAAGTAATGGCCGCGGTACAGTTGGGGCATGTACTACGGGAAACTGTATAGGGGACATGGAAATTACGTTTTCTCAGTCTGTGTCTAACCTTTCCTTTGACGCTGTCGGGATCGGTGGAGGGGATCTGGTTACTATTAGCGCCTTTAATGGCTTGACGAACGTCGGTGAATTCACATTGGACGGCAATAACAGTGGCTGGGCCAAATTAATTGATTTTTCTGCCTTTGGGGATATTTCCCGGCTCTTTTTCGATGATTTGGGCTCTACGCGTAGCGGTGTAGCATATAATGATTTCTACTTCGATAGTGCTGTTGTAAGTGCTGTTCCCCTACCCGCAGGATTTCCACTATATGCTGCAGGAATTGGAATTCTCGGATTTATGGGCTGGCGACGCCGAAAAACTCAATAAGTATTTTTCCATTGAAGAAATACACGTTCATTCGGGAGGAAGGGAATATGTTCCTCCCTTCCTAACCCGATTTTAGAAAGTGCGGCCTTAACTTCTCACATTATATCGAGAGAAGTCTTTCAACGCATGTTTCAGATGGTGGCGGAAGTCACGATTTTCTTCCTTGGAAAAGGCTTCAATATTTTTTCGAGACTCTTTCAAGAACTCAATAATTTTTTCTGTTTGTTCGGCCAATTTGGGATTATATCCCGGGAAGTCCTGCAACCCATTAGCTTCTTTTCTAAAGACGCCTCTTTTATGGCCTTCAATCAATTGGGAGGAAGAAAATTCGACTTTGGATCCTTCCATATTAATGACGGTGGCACGGCCCGGATCATAATCAACTGTCTTTGTAGCAACACTTATTTCTAGCGCAAATCCGCTAAAGACAGCAGAACCACCATGACGCCCGCCACTGAAACTTTCTTCAATTCGAGAGAAATTAATATCAATGGATAATTCTGCAGCATCCACAGACGTGTCTTCCACAAGATCAGCGAGGGATTCTAATGCCGTCGAAATAATTTCGGCTAGCTTTTCTCCCTTCTCTCCAAATGGTTCCAGAAAACCAGCCAGTTTTTCAGCCAGCATATCCATCATTACATCAGAAGATTTCTCGCCTTCAGCAAAGGGGAGAGACACAACGGGGGAAGATGATTGTTCTGCAATAACTGCATCGAAACTGAAAGAGGCCTCTTGCGCGATCACCGAGGAAGAGCTTCGTGAAACCCCACTGTAAGGACTGACATAGGACGTGTTTTGTGAGAGTGCACTATAGGAGGACGAGGCGGAAAACCCCGCGATTAAATCGGTCATCGGTTTGCCTTTCTCTTTTTAAGAGGCATTGGCTTCGTTCTAAAGCCCTGCATTCAGGAAAAGCTAATTTATAATATTAGTGTTAAATTAAAATTAATTAAAATTTTATCTTTCCAACCTATCAGAGAAGTTCTCTCTTCCTCTAACCCTGTTGTCCCCGATGCCGTAGAAGGTGATCTGCGAGAACACAAGCCATCATTGCCTCCCCAACTGGGACCGCACGAATTCCTACACACGGGTCATGGCGACCTTTGGTGATAATTTCAGTATCTTTGCCATCCAGCGTCACCGTATCTCTCGGCTTCAAAATAGACGACGTTGGTTTCACCGCAAAACGGACAACCACATCCTGCCCTGTAGAAATACCTCCCAAAATACCACCAGCATGATTACTCAAGAAACGAGGGTCATTTTCATTGCCTTGCCGCATCTCGTCTGCATTGGACTCTCCTGTCAGGGCCGCAGCTGAAAATCCTTCGCCGATTTCAACACCCTTTACCGCATTGATGGTCATCATTGCGGCAGCAAGATCAGAATCCAGTTTCCCATAAATAGGAGCTCCAAGCCCTGCAGGGACACCAGAGGCAACAACTTCGATCACCGCACCAACGGAAGATCCGTTTTTACGAATACCGTCTAAATATTCGGTCCAATTTTCCGCCATGACCGCATCTGGACACCAGAAGGGGTTATTTTCAATTTCGTTTTCATCAAAACGGCTTCGGTCGATAACACGGTCCCCAATTTGGGTAAGGTATCCTTTAATCGTCACACCATCGCCTAATACTTTGCGGGCTATTGCTCCTGCAGCCACTCTAGCTGCTGTCTCACGAGCGCTTGAACGCCCACCACCGCGATAATCACGAATACCATATTTGGTCTGATAGCTATAATCAGCATGACCGGGACGGAATTTTTCTTTGATATCCCCATAATCTTTTGATCGCTGATCCACATTCTCGATCATTAGGTTAATAGGGGTTCCTGTTGTTTTTCCTTCGAACACACCCGAGAGGATTTTTACAGTATCCGGTTCTTTTCGCTGGGTCGTGAAGCGACTCTGGCCAGGCTTGCGCCTGTCCATAAAAAACTGAATTTCCTCTTCGGTGATGTCCAGCAAAGACGGACTTCCATCGATAACACAGCCAAGCGCCGGCCCATGACTTTCACCCCAGGTTGTAACCCGAAACATATGACCAAAACTATTGTGTGACATGGTGTTTACCGTCTAAATGAAAAATTTAATAATTAGCTTTTTGGAGGCGAAATATCAGGGGCGTCTTCTGCCTTCATTCCAACCACATGATAACCAGCATCTACATGATGAGTTTCCCCTGTCACGCCGGATGCCAGATCACTTAACAAATAAAGGGCCGATCCACCCACATCATCAATGGTCACATTACGTCGCAAGGGTGAGTTATATTCATTCCATTTGAGAATATACCTAAAATCTCCAATGCCTGAAGCTGCAAGTGTCTTAATTGGACCTGCAGACAAGGCATTAACGCGAACATTATTCGGTCCCATTTCCATAGCAAGATATTTGACAGATGCTTCCAGCGCAGCCTTTGCAACACCCATGACGTTATAATGGGGGATAACCCGCTCGGCACCAAAATATGTCAAAGTTATTATGCTACCGCCATCGGTCATAAGTGGCGCTGCGCGTTTGGCAAGAGCAGTAAAAGAGAAACAGGAAATATCCATTGTCATCAAGAAGTTATCGCGGGTTGTATCTGAATAATTTCCGCGAAGTTGTGTTTTGTCTGAATAGCCAATTGCATGAACAAAAAAGTCTATTTTTCCCCACTTTTCCTTCAGTGTTTCAAACACCGCATCCATAGAAGCATCATCTGTAACGTCGCAATCCAAAATAAGATCCGATCCTAGGCTTTCAGCCAACGGACGCACTCTTTTTTCAAGCGTTTCTCCTTGATACGTAAAAGCAATTTCTGCCCCGTGCGCATTCAAAGCTTTCGCAATACCCCAAGCAAGTGAGTGACCATTGGCGACGCCCATGATCAATCCTCTTTTACCTGCCATCAACCCTGCTTGCTCAGTCATTTACTATTCCCATCCATCTCAACAGTAACTCTAAACGTTGCTCTCTTACTTATCCCGACCTTTGAAAACAGTCAAAAACTAATAACTACTTTCACGACGAAATCCTTATTTCCCAAATTTGGACCGCGCGTCATATTGGTAGTCTTCAGACCATTTAGACACCCAGTCTTGCAATTTCTCATCTTGTTTTTCAGGCAAAACCACTTTCAATTTAACAAATTGATCACCGCGGGTATCTCCTCCGGCTTTAGGGATGCCTTTCCCTCTCAAACGCAAGGTCGATCCCGTATTCGAACCCGCCGGGATTTTTAAATTCACAGTGCCGTCGACAGTCGGTACAGGCACTTTAGCCCCCAATACCGCTTCGGGAAGACTTATTGGAAGTTCAACGGAAATATTATCGCCATCCCTGACAAATATTTCATGGGTTTTAACTCGAACATTTATAAGAATGTCCCCTTTAGCACCACCAGCAACACCGACATCTCCTTGACCTTTCAGGCGAATTTGCTTTCCATCGGTAATTCCAGCAGGAATCTTTACATCCAATGTACGACCACCGGCTCCAAGAGTCAGACGGCGGGTGCCACCCAATACCGCTTCAATAAAAGTAACATCAATTGCGAAAGTTTTGTCGCGCCCCTTTTCAGGCACAGGCCTCCCTCTAGCACCGCCACTACCACCACGTCTGAAATTTCCAAAAATTTCTGAAAAGATATCTTCTCCACCACCACCAAAAAAGTCTGAGCCACCCTGACCGGCACTTTGACGGCGACCACCACCACCACCACCACCAAAGCCAAACGGCGCTTTATCTTGACCATCGGCGCCGATTTCACCGCGGTCAAATCGAGCACGCTGCTTTTCATCCCCAATTATATTGTTGGCAGCGGACACTTCTTTAAATTTCTCTGCAACTTTTTCATTCCCCTGATTGGTGTCAGGGTGCAGCTTTTTTGCCAGCCTGCGATAAGCTGACTTGATGTCCTTTTGACTTGCGTCTTTGGATACGCCCAATACGCTATACGGGTCTCTCATGGATTAACTTACCAATAAAAATTTGAATGTCGTTACAGTATGTAATGTGGATAACACTAATTAGTATAGCCTAGTAAAACAAAAAATGTCAGAACAGTTGCTTAGTCTACTAATACTAATTTGAGCCTTTTAACTGCCTTTTTTCGAGATATGTCAAAGACTTCTCTAGCTGATGAAGAGATGCGGCGGCTTTTTTAGAACCATTTCGCTTCGCTTTATCCCACCAATAAAAGGCACGCACTCTGTCAACAGGAACGGCGAACCCGCTATCAAACATCACGCCGAGGTTATATTGAGCTTCAGCATTCCCTCTTTGCGCCAATGGCGCCCAGATACCCAGCGCTTGCTGATATTCTTCCAAGGTAAAGGAGAGTTCAGCCATTTCCATCTGTTCGTCTAAAGTAAGACCTGATCCTGTTATGCTGATTGTTGCAGCGGGGGCCGGTACGACGGGAACAACGCGAGTAGAGGGTGCTTTTGCAACCACAGCCTCACTAGGTACAACCTTTTTTTGAACCAGAGCGTCTTCAGGGGCCTCTGTCTTCTTCACTTCTTTTTCAGGAGAAACCGCCAATAAGGATTTCAAAGCAGAGAAAAATCCTTTTTCTTCCACTTTCGGTACCTCTGCATCCTTTTCAAGCGCCGCCACCTTAGGTTCTTCGACGACAATTTTAGTTTCTGTTACCTCAACGATCACCGGAACGGACTTGGCTGGCTCTACAACCATTTCTGGCTTAAGCGGCTCTTTTTGAGTCTGTTTTTGGTTAAATACAGTAGGTTCGCCTTTAGGCATTTCACTTTCAGCAGAAGAAAGATTATTGGCACTCCCTGCAAAAGGGTCCCATTTTTTCTTTGCTGGAACTTTTTCTGCGTCAGCAGTTACAATTGGCTCTATAGCTTTTTCTATCGTTTTCTTTTCTTCGGCAATCACGACAGGCTGAGCTTTAACAACAGGCTTCTTTACGACCACTTCTTTTTTCTGTTCAAGAACTAGCACCGCAGGTGGTTTTGTAGTTCCCACTGTTTTATTCGTTTTGGCTTCTTCTTCTACAACTGTCGGGTCACCGGCGATCAATATAGAGAGCTTATTCAAAGCCTGTGGGTGCCCCGCTTTAGCAGCAAGATTATACCAGCCCAGCGCTTTGCTAGTACTTTTCTCTACGCCCTTACCGTGCTCATACAGCAAGCCCAAATTATACTGAGAAATTGTATGCCCATTGCGAGCCGCTTTAGTAAACCATTCACTGGCTTTGACATAATCCTGTTTAGCACCCTGACCTTTGAGATACATAGATCCCACATTGGCCTGCGCGCGATCGAACCCCATATTGGCCGCCTGCATATACCACGACATGGCTTTTTCAAAATCCATGTCTACACCGAGCCCTCTGCGGTATAAATGGCCTAGATTTCTCATAGCGGCAGGATCATTGCTCTCAGCCAATGGGAGCCATTCATCAAAAGCTAACTTATAGTCACCTGCTTCATATGCTTTTACAGCCTCATCAAATCCGGCGACACTCACTTGAGGGGCACTTAACGTCAACACAACGGCCAAAGCCGTTCCCGTAAGGATTTTTTCTAAATTCCGCATTTACACAATCACTAAGCCTGAAATTACGACAGCCCCCTTTGTATTTGAATTTGCCTAAAAAAGACAGCCCTATTGACCGTACCCTTATGTCATGATCTGCCAAGAGCCATCTGCTTGCCTGCATGCAGTCCCATATCCGTTCTCAAGTTTACCAGCAACCTCAATTGTCTGTTTAAACTCACGGCAGTACCGCCCTTTTTTATCCTGACCGTCTCTCACCGGGGTAACAGTACCACTGTTCCCACTATCGGGGTTATTCCATTTAATGGTCTGCCCCATAGGCGCAGTTGTTGCTTTTTGCTCAGCACGGTCGATAGCCGCACGATCCGCTTCATCTAAACTCTTGCCAACCTCCTGACCTATAAAGGCACCCGCCAGTGTCCCGACAGCAACAGCCGCAAGACGGCCGGACCCGCTGCCAAACATTGACCCTAACAAGGCACCGCCAACACCCCCTATAATAACGCCCCCTGTTTGTTTGGGATTATCGCGGGCTGATTCACAGCCAGTTACTGACACAATAGAAATCAATAGACCTGCCATAAGTGTTTTCTTAAATGCCATTTTGCAATTCCTCCTGTCTCTCATACTCTAGTTTCGCACAATTTATAGGCTAGCGCGTATATTATACTGGTTAGCCACGTTACGAAATCCAATTCGCTAAGCATCAAATCTCAAAATTTTGTGGCATGAATAAGACATAGGTCGACAGACGGGAATATGCCCCCTAAATTAAGAAAAATTCTAGTCACCCCTCACAATACAAGGTGGGAAAGTTAGTATGAGCAAGACAGAACTAAAGGAATTGATCGCTGAATTCAAAGTGTGGTTGGCAGAGGCCGAGGAGACGGAACCCAATGACGCGACCGCTATGTCTTTAGCCTCAGTGGACAAAGACGGCCATCCCTCTGTTCGCATGGTTCTTCTTAAAGATGTAGATGAACAAGGCTTTGTTTTTTATACTAATTTCGAAAGCCAAAAGGGTATTGAGATCCTAGAAACCCCAAAAGCGGCTCTTTGTTTCCATTGGAAATCGCTACGACGTGTTGTCCGCGTTCGAGGAGATGTTGAAGTTGTTAGCGTTGAAGAAGCGGATGCCTATTTCAACAGTCGAGCGCGTGATAGCCGTATAGGTGCCTGGGCGAGCGATCAATCCAGACCGATGGAAGGACGTTTCAGCTTAGAGGCAGCAGTTGCGAAATATGCAGCGAAGTATCCGGTTGGATCCATTCCAAGACCGCCCCATTGGTCGGGTTTTAGAATAAAGCCTACCCAAATCGAATTTTGGCGCGACAAACCTTTCCGCCTGCACGAAAGACGACAATTTACAAAAACAGATGACGGCTGGACTAAAGCTGTTCTTTTTCCATAAGGGTTAAAAGATGCCTTCAGATAAAGAACACTTACCCTCAGCCATATCCAAACTTGGGCGAGAGCGTTTAATGCGATCGGCAACTTACGCAGCAGTATTTGTTGCCTTGTCGCTTATTGGCATAAAAACCTGGGCGTTTTTAGAAACAAGTTCCGTCTCAATATTATCTACTCTTGTGGACTCCCTCCTAGATCTTGGAGCATCTATCGTCAATTTACTTGCAGTCAGACATGCCCTTGTTCCAGCAGATGACGACCACCGGTTTGGCCATGGGAAGGCAGAAGCTCTTGCAGGGCTTTTCCAATCAGCCTTTATTGTCGGGTCCGCAATTTTCCTTCTTTTGCAAGCATCAGAACGATTATTAAACCCAAAAGCTGTCGAAGAGACAACCATTGGCGTTTCTGTCATGGTTGCCTCGATTTTGCTAACGCTAGCTTTGGTCATATTTCAAAAAATTGTTATTAAAAAGACTAACTCAGTCGCAATTTCCGCTGACTCTCTGCATTACGCAGGCGATCTGCTCGTCAATTTCAGTGTCATTATAGCTTTGGTTTTGTCAGCGCAGTTTGGCTGGATTTATGCTGACGCCTTGTTTGCAATCGGTATTGCCGCTTACATTACTTATAATGCGTGGTCCATAATTCGACTGTCTTTCTCTGACTTAATGGATGAAGAGCTCCCTGATGAAGAGAGGGAGAAAATATTAGCTCTCGCCCTCAGCCATCCGGGCGTATGGGGAGTCCATGATTTACGTACTCGTAGATCTGGACAGACAGTCTTTATTCAGATGCATGTGGATTTGTCGCCTGACATCAATCTAAAAGAAGCCCATATAATTTCGGAGGAAGTGGAGCATAGTGTCTTGACCTTATACCCGGAAGCAGAGGCTATTATCCATCAAGACCCTGCGCCTAGTGGATTGGCTAATCCCCATAAAAAGGCGGATACTTAACTTAAATGACGCAAAGCACGCTGAAGGAACAACACCTGCAACAGCAGGAAATCCTGACTTTTCTTAAAAATACCCCTCATCTGTGGGATACAACAAACAGTTGCCCTGATGACATTGAGCGCATTGAAACACATGGGGCAACAGTTCTTCTTGGTAAATATCACGCCATAAAAATGAAGAAGGCTGTCCACTTTGATCACATGGATTATGGCACGGTGGAACAAAGGCGCATTTTTTGTGAAAAGGAACTCACCTTAAACAAAAAATCAGCACCAACACTCTACCTTGAAATTTTGCCTATATATGCCAGCATAGATACCGTCTACTCATTTAAGACGGGAGATCACCCCATTGAGCATTTATTGAAAATGCGGCGTTTTCCTAAAGGCAACCGCTTGGATGAGTATATTAACCGAGAAGATTTTTCCTTTGAACTTCAAGAAAAATTGGCCGACGCAGTTATCTCTCTCCATACAACCGCAAAAATTGTTGCAAGTGAAGAGAACGTCCCCAACTTCAACGGTGTCATCCATAAGAATTTTCAGCAACTAGATGGCTTCTGCCCGGATATTCTTGAATTGAAAGACGTTCAGAATTACCGACAAAATTTAAAAAATTTCGTCAAAAAACAAGACACCCTCCTGACATCCCGTATTACGGATCAGTGGGTTCGTTGGGGACATGGTGATTTGCATCTTCAAAATATCTGCCTTTTAGACGGAGAGCCTCTATTATTTGATGCTATTGAATATCAAGATGATTTTGTCATCTCCGATATACTGTATGACCTGTCCTTCCTCTTAATGGATTTGTGGGAGCGGGATTTAAGGGCAGCAGCGAACAGTATTTTCAACCGCTATCTCACTGGTATGAAATGCATGACGAAACCTCAGGGGTTTCAAGGGTTACAGCTGCTTCCTTTTTATCTATCCATGCGTGCCGGCATACGAACTCATGTTGCTGGAAACCGGTTTTTACAATCTGATGATGCAAAAAGCAGAAAAGAGTATGCAATCCAGACACGTCAACTTTTTGATTCTAGCCGATCTCATCTCTCCCCTCCTCCCCCAAGAATGATCGCAATCGGTGGTTTTTCCGGAAGTGGAAAATCAACACTGGCCCGCAACCTAGCACCCTTTATAGGAGCAGCACCGGGTGCCATTCGTATACGAAGTGACGAGATCAGGCGTCAACTAATCGGTTGGGATGAGTATTCAAAAATGCCCCAGTCAGCTTATACGTCTGAACAATCTGCTGCGGTTTACAAACAAATGGAACTCTGTGCAAAAGCCATTTTGCAGACAGGGCATTCCGTTATATTAGATGCCGTACTTGATCGAGAAATTGATCAGAAATCCTTCGAACAAGTAGCAACAGATCTTCATCTCCCCTTTACCGGCATTTGGTTGAATGTAGATCAACAAGTGATGAAAAAGCGTATTGAAGGCCGATCCAGAGACGCATCAGATGCAACAGTCCAAGTTCTTGAACAGCAAATTTCACGTAATAATAAGAAAAATTCTACCTGGCACCAGCTAGATGGTTCAGGAACGCCACAGCAATCACTTAACTATTCCTTGGAATTACTTGAGCAGAACAGACTATAAGTCCCTATTCTTATGCCATAAAGAGCGCTATATTACTTCTATTCCATTTAAAGAGGTTCGTATGCCATTAAAAACCATTCTTGTTCCTTTAGCTGGCTCTGACAGCGTTTGTGATTCAGCTGCCCTCGAAAGTGCTCTCAATATTGCCAAAAAGCTTAACGCACATGTTGATGCCCTACATGTAAAGCTCGACCCTAGATCTGCAGCAGCCTTCGTCGGCGAAGGAATGACTTCTGCAATGATTGAAAGCGTCATCAATATGGCTGAACAAGATGGGGAGAAAAGGCGAAAGTCAGCTCAAGACCTATTTTCCACGACCTGCAAAAATATGTCAGTTACGATCGAAGACGGTTTATCTTCAACCCGGGTGGAACAACCGAGTGGTCGGCTTGTCGAGCGCGAAGGAAGTCGAGAAGACGTTCTTTTAAATTATGGCAGAATGTTTGACCTGATTGTGGTTTGCAAAAATGCAAATAAAGAAAACACCGGGAATGACCTGATTATAAATACAGCTCTATTAGAGACTGGCCGACCTGTTATCGTTGTTGATTCTGTATTGGACACTGAGTTTGGGCGGAATGTTGCTGTAATTTGGAATGGATCTGTTGAATCAAGTCGAGCTATTACCCACGCGCTACCTATTCTGCAAAAGGCAGAAAAAGTCATTCTAATTTCGGCTATTGATGATCTGGATGAAGAGATTAACCCCCAAGAGGCAATACGATATCTTGAATTGCACGGCATTGCCGCGTCTTCTGTTGAAATACACGGATCGAGTGGGCGAACAACAGCAGAATCGCTTATGCAACAAGCTCAAAAATGTAATGCCGATTTTCTAGTAATGGGCGCCTATACGCGCGGTCGTCTCCGACGCCTTTTATTCGGTGCCGTCACAGGTGAAATATTGGACAACTCAAAACTGCCTGTTTTAATGGCGCATTAAGGTCAGCTTGTCTTCTAGCAGTCCGGGGCTCGCTAAAAAAACACGGCCCGTCCGTATTCAATGATGGTTGCGATGCGACTATTTGTCTCTTGCCAACGGAGATATTTAATTGCTATTCAACGTTTATAAATCTTTTATGATTAAAATCTAATAAAAACAACCATACTAGGTAACAAAGGATACTGAAGGCATGACCGTGAACTACGACAAACTGTTCGAGCAAGCCATTCAAGACCTAAAAACTGAAAGCAGATACCGTGTTTTCACTGAATTGGGTCGGCATGCGGGAAGTTTCCCGCGTGCATCCAGATACACAGAAAATGGACCGACAGAGGTCACTATCTGGTGTTCCAACGATTACCTAGGAATGGGGCAGCATCCTAAAGTGCTCAAGGCGATGAAAGATGCCGTGGACAGATATGGTGCAGGCGCTGGAGGAACTCGAAATATTTCCGGTAACACTCATATGATTTGTGAGTTGGAGAAAGAACTTGCTGACCTTCATGGGAAAGAAAGTGGCCTTGTCTTCACATCTGGTTATGTATCAAATGACGCGACCATTGGTACCCTTGGGAAACTCCTTCCTGGCGCGGTTATTTTATCCGATGAATTAAATCATGCATCCATGATTGAAGGCGTTCGTCATTCTGGCTGCGAGAAAATGATTTTCCGCCATAATGATATTATCGACCTGGAAGAAAAGCTTAAAACAATTGACCCTAACCGCCCCAAAATTATTGCTTTTGAATCTGTCTATTCCATGGATGGTGACATCTCTCCTATCAAAGCGATTTGTGATTTGGCCGATAAATATAATGCCATAACCTATTTGGATGAAGTCCATGCAGTTGGCTTATACGGCCCGCGCGGCGGCGGAATTGCGGAACGTGATGGCCTGATGGACCGCGTTACCATTATGGAAGGAACATTGGGTAAAGCCTTTGGTATTGTGGGCGGATTTATTACCTCAACATCTGATATTGTTGATTCTATTCGCTCATACGCCACCGGTTTTATTTTTACAACCTCGTTGCCTCCCGTCATTGCAGCGGGTGCTCTCGCCAGTGTTCGCCATTTGAAAGAAAGCACTGCCGAACGAACTTCTCATCAGGAACGAGCTGCAACCCTTAAAAGGCTATTGGCGGAAGCGGGCTTACCTGTGCTTCAAACACCAACACATATTGTTCCAGTAATGGTTTATGATGCTGCATTGTGTAAACAAGCAACAGATATGCTTCTGGAAGATTACGGAATTTATATTCAACCCATTAATTACCCAACAGTTCCACGCGGCGAAGAACGTTTGCGTATTACACCATCCCCGTTACATGATGACAAAATGATGGCAAGCCTAGTAACCGCTTTAAAAGCTGTTTGGGGGCGTTTAGGGTTAAAGCAAGCAGCTTAAAAAGGCAGGCGCTCAGTTCAGTTTGAAGAGCGCCTTCCTCCACTATCTTCAACGATAGATGATCTATGACGCCGAAAATTATTTATATTTTTTATGAATAGCGTCAAAAGTGCCATCAGCTCTAATCTCGGCTAATCCACGATTAAACTTACCACGAAGTATTTCCGCATTGGGCCAAAAACGGCTGAAACACAAATGGTAAGCTTTGGACGATTGCAACTCAAAGTATTGTAGTTGATCCGCGATATTCAATTCGACAGCAGTATATTTAACAAATTCACCTGTCGAATAGAAAAAATCGAAGTCGCGTTTCAGAAGTAAGTTCAAAGCAGCTTTATCATTCATCGCATACTGGTATTTGATCTTTTCTTTTTTAAGATGAGATTCATTACTATACCCCCGTACCGCTACTATTTTATATCCCTTTGCATCGCGTAATTTTTGAGGGGCCGCCCCTGTAAAACCCTTCAGTGCCACATATGCGTGAGTTGCTTTACTAATAGGATCTGAATAAAAAATAAAATGATCGCGCTCTTCTGTTATTGCACAAGACAGCGCGGCGACCGTTGTGCCCTTTTTAGCCATGGACAAAATGCGATTCCAAGGCAGAAACTCGACTTTTGCAGACACTCCCACTCTTTTAAAAGCTTCAATAGCCACTTCAACATCGAAACCACGCAACCCACCTCGTCCAGGTGTTTCTATCTCATAGGGAGGAAAATTTACGGTATGAATAATTATATCTGCCGGCTTGGATTGAGCGAAAGAAACAGTACCTAATAAGACAAAGGCCAAAAATAGAGACAACTTCACAACTGTAGTCATCCGAATTTATTTTCCCTTCCTGCTATTGCTCTATTTGGCGACTAACCCCAACAATGGAGAATTAGCTAAAATTGAAATTTCAAATACCATACCGATCTCAACGCCCCCCTTCCATCATTATTTTGACATGAACCGAGACAGACGCGGCCAATGAAGGTAAATCATACCCGCCTTCCAGCAGGGAAATAATCCGTCCGTCACAACATTCCTTAGCAAGTCTGACAATTCTGTCGCTCATCCAAGCATAGTCTGCTGTAGAATAATTAAGTTGGCTCATATGATCGTGTTCATGGGCGTCAAAGCCAGCAGAGATAATAATAAGGTCAGGTGAAAACTCGCGCAGTCCCGGCTCGATTTTCTCGCTCCAAGCTTGATGCAGTTCAGCCGATCCACCGCCCGGGCGCAACGGTGCATTTAGTATATTGTTATGTGCCCCGATCTCACGCGCGGGACCTGTGCGGGGATATCCACCATTTTCATGGACCGAAGCATAAAACAGATTTTCATCATTCCAGAAAATTGATTGTACGCCATTTCCATGATGCACATCGAAATCAATCACTGCGATCTTTTGAACACCATGTTCATGACGGGCATGCAATGCAGCTATAGCGGCGTTATTGAACAAACAAAAACCCATGGCTTTATCTGCTTCAGCATGATGCCCGGGAGGGCGAATGGCGCAAAAAGCGTTCCGTGCTGTGCCTCGAAGGACTTCGTCAACAGCTGCACATGCAGCACCAGCGGCATATAATGCGCCTTGGACGGATCCTTCACTAATGACTGTATCGGGGTCTATTTCAACATATCCCACGCAATCTTCATATTGAAGAATTTGGCTAACATAGTTTGGTTCATGGGCACGCTCTAACTGCTCCCGCGTTGCGGGTCCATTTGAAGCGCGCATTAAAAAAGAAAACATTTCAGCATTCAGAATACTGTCGATAGCCCGCAATCGCCCCGCACTTTCAGGATGTCCAATCCCGGTATCATGATCGAAGCACTGAGGCGGCATAAACAAGAGAGTGGGCATTATTATCCTCTTTTATCAATAGAACTACGTAAACACACTAACAGTAATTAGTCGTGCCGAAATTAGATTGTTTAAATTTTTTCAGCCATTTATTGCATTACAACTGGTCAAGTATATTTTGTTAATTGTTTGTGTAAAATGATGTCAGTCAACACGCTTTGCAACTGATTTTGCTATATAGCCAATACACTATTTATTTTGAAAGCTGCGCAAATGAGCACCCGAAATCTGCACCATCTATTCGCCCCGAATTCCGTTGCTGTGATTGGTGCCTCAAACCGTGAAAAGTCTATCGGAAGCCTTGTTATGAAGAACCTACTTGAGGGAGGTTTTCAAGGTCCGATTATGCCGGTCAATCCAAAGCATATGGCTATATCCGGTGTTCTTGCTTACAAAGAAATTAAAGATTTACCCGTAACACCTGAACTTGCTGTAATTTGCACTCCCCCTCAGTCAATCCCTTCCCTCTTGATGCAATTAGGTGAAAAGGGGACAAAAGCCGCCATTATTTTGACAGCGGGCCTCGGATCAGTGGTTTCATTGAATGAAGGGACAGTCAAAGATGAAATGCAGGCCATTGCTCAGCAATTTGAAATGCGAATCCTCGGCCCCAATTGCCTAGGTTTACTTGTTCCCGGCATTGGCCTGAATGCCAGTTTTTCCCATCGCCCAGCCCTTCCCGGAAAAATTGCCTTTGTCTCTCAATCTGGGGCACTCTGTACATCTGTACTTGATTGGGCTAGACCGCGCGGCATTGGCTTCTCCCATTTCATTTCTTTGGGCGATATGACGGATACCGATTTTGGTGACGTTCTGGACTATCTTGGGAGTGATCCAGAAACCAGCGCAATCCTTTTGTATATTGAATCAATTCATGAACGACGTAATTTTATGTCTGCTGCCCGTGCTGCGGCCCGGAACAAACCAGTCCTTGCCGTAAAAGCCGGTCGACATGAGGAAGGGGCCAAGGCTGCGGCCTCCCACACAGGAGCCCTCGCAGGGGCAGATTTTGTGTATGATGCCGCTTTCCGGCGTTCTGGCATGCTACGGGTATATGATTTCGAAGAATTGTTCGCAGCTGTAGAGACTTTAAGCCGTGGTCGCCGCCCAAAAGGAGAGCGTTTAGCCATTCTCACCAATGGAGGTGGATTGGGAGTACTCGCTGTTGACAATCTTATTGAGCTAAACGGGAAACTTGCTCAATTATCTGATGAAACCATAGAAAAACTTGATGCAGTTCTACCCTCAACTTGGTCAGGTGCCAATCCAGTTGATATCATTGGTGATGCACCCGGTGACAGATACATGGATGCTTTACGCATTTTATTTGAAGCCAAAGAAGTTGATGCCGTTATCTGTATGCATTGCCCAGTCGCGGTCGTGCCCGCAGTTGAAGTTGCTGAAGATATCATTTGCCTCGCAGAAGAATACCCAAAAGCAGCCCTAATGACATGCTTTGTGGGCGAAGAAGCGGTTGCGCCTGCTAGACAACTTTTCAGTCGCGCCAATATACCAACCTTTGATACTCCCTCAAAAGCAGTCCAAGCTTTTATGCATACAGTGCAGTACCGGCGTAATCAGGAACTGCTTATGGAGACTCCGCCCTCCCTTCCCTCAAACTTCAAACCTGATCACAAGACCGCCCGAACAATTATTGATAACGCCTTAGCGGTAAATCATGAATTCATGAGCGAGCCGGACGCAAAAGCAATCCTTAGCGCTTACGGACTTCCTGTGGTCGAAACACATGTGACCCCAACTCCTGAATTGGCTAGAATAAAAGCAGAAGAGATGGGCTTTCCCATCGCCTTAAAAATTGTATCCCCCAAGATTACCCATAAATCAGATATTGGTGGTGTCGCCCTTAATCTGCGATCTGCGATTGAAGTTGAAAAAGCAGCACAGGAGATGTTGGCTCGCGTCCATCAAACCTTTGGTGAAATTGAAATTACTGGATTTTCTGTGCAAACAATGGTGCAGAAGCCAACAGCACATGAACTTATAATCGGTGTTGTAAGTGATCCAATTTTTGGACCGGTGATTTTGTTTGGCGAAGGGGGGACTGCGGTGGAAGTTATTGGAGACCGTGCTGTCGCTCTGCCGCCGCTTAATATGGCGCTTGCAAAGGATATGGTTTCCAGAACGCGCGTTTATAAACTCCTTAGAGGTTACCGAGATCGCCCGGCGGCAGATTTAGAAGGCATTTACCTAGCCTTAAATCAAGTAGCTCAGATCATTATAGATAACCCGGAAATTGAAGAACTGGATATCAATCCCTTGCTCGCTGACAGCAATGGAATTTTGGCATTGGATGCGCGAATTAAGGTAGTGCAGCCAGAGTTGTTGGGAAGTAAACGTCTTGCTATCCGTCCCTACCCTGAAGATCAAGAGGCATCCTTTATTTTGAAGAATGGTCGCACAGTACTTATCCGTCCCATTCGACCTGAAGACGAGCCGATGCAGCATGAATTTATCTCCCGATTAACGCCAGAAGATATTCGTTTCCGCTTTTTCGGCATGGTCAAACAATTGCCTCACTCGCAAATGGCTCGCCTTACGCAAATCGACTATGATCGCGATATGGCTTTCATCGCCATTGGGCAAGATACTGAAGGTCTAGAGGAGGAGTTAGGAGTTGTTCGTGTTGTGGCAACCCGAGACAATACCGTGGCGGAATTTTCCATTGTTGTGCGTTCAGATTTGAAAAACACGGGCCTTGCAAAAGAGCTCATGCGGAAAATGATCGCCTATTGCCGTGGGCGTCAAACCACCAAGCTTGTAGGACAGGTTTTGCGGGAAAACATGCGTATGATCCATTTCACGGAAACTCTCGGTTTCAAAGTGACAGGTCATCCTGAGTCTGGTGTGATTGAAGTAACGTTAGAGTTATAAACTCAACACATAACGAAAATTATCCGCATAACAATTCCTTGTTATGCGGATATATTCTAGACAAAAAAGTCAGGTAGAAGTTCTTCTTCCTTAACGCCTTCATGACGATATTTTGAAAGATCGGTAATACCAATACTCGCTAACACTTCGTCATCGACACAAAAATTGCCCGTGAAGTCGCCCGATGGTTTCGTTAATATCACATGGGCTGCATCAGACATGATTTCAGTTTTCCGGCAATTTCTTGAAATTTGTCCGCCACCGATCATGTCCATTGCTGCGGTATCAATAGCTGTCCGCGGCCAAAGAGCATTAAAGGCGATCGCATCTTTTTTAAATTCTTCGGCCATGCCCAACACACACAGGCTCATACCATATTTTGCCATACTGTAGGCCACATGAGGCTTGAACCATTTAACATCAAAGTTAAGCGGTGGAGACAAGTTCAAAACATGAGGATTATCCGCTTTTTTCAAATACGGAATAGCCTTTTGAGAACACATAAATGTACCGCGAATATTAACCTGATGCATCAGGTCATATCTTTTCATCGGAGTATGTTGTGTATTGGTGAGGCTAATGGCTGAGGCATTATTGATCAGAATATCAATTCCGCCGAAAGTATCAGCTGCTTTCTCCATGGCCTGTTCGACCATTTCTTCTTCCCGAACATCAACAACCATCGGCAAAGCTTTACCGCCCGCAGCCTCGATTTCTTCCGCGGCTGTGTAGATAGTTCCCTTTAATTTAGGATGTGGCTCGGCTGTTTTCGCTGCAATAACAACATTTGCGCCATCTTGTGCCGCTCTCTTAGCTATTGCAAGGCCAATTCCTCGGCTCGCACCGGTAATAAAAAGTGTTTTACCCTTAAGATCCGCCATACCACATCCTTCCTGTTTATATTAAGCTGACAGCTTATTTTCCTTTAAATACGGGCTTTCTTTTTTCTGCAAATGCCGTAATTCCTTCAGCCCAGTCTTCTGTCGCTGCGCAGGCTGCAAAACTCTCAGCTTCCATTGCAAGCTGTGTTTCCATCCCGTTCTGCAAAGACGCATGTAACAATTGCTTTGTCCGCCCATAAGCCACTGTTGGGCCATTGGCGAGCCGTGTCGCTAATTTGTCAGTTTCGGCTTCGATATCAGCTGTGGGCACAACAAAATTCACCAATCCCAGACGTTTTGCTTCTTCTGCATCAAAACGATCTCCCAACATTGCGATTTCCATCGCTTTTTTCAGGCCAACCATCTGTGCAAGTGAATAAGAGCCTGATCCATCTGGTGTCGTCGCTATATTAATATAAGCCAGCGTGAAAAAGGCGTTATCAGCAGCGATAACCATGTCGCACGCCATTGCCAATGATAAGCCAAATCCCGCAGCTGCGCCCTGTACACTCGCTATAATTGGCTTTTGCATACGCTTCATTGTGAAGATTGTCGGGTGCAAATTGTGAATTCGCGCTTCAAATTTCTTACGGCGCTCTTCTGCAGGTAATTTCACGATGTCGTTAAAAGCTTTAAGATCGCCTCCAGCCATAAAATGCTCACCAGCACCTTTAATGACAACGCACCGGATACTGTCATCCGTTTCGATATCAGTCATAACATCGAACAGGCTTTGGCGCATATCAATAGAAAGCGCATTTCGGCTTTCAGGACGGTTCATTACCAATGTGGCAATACCGTTTTTTTTCTCTACAAGTAAATGATCTGTCATTATTCTTCTTTCTTTTTTGACATTTTAATTATCGGTTACTTAAACGTTACGCGACTGCACTTTCTACAGCTTTAATATGTTGAAAGCGCCAAACTCCATCGTCTCCCACTTGACGTTCCAGCTCTCCAGTTTCAACTAAATAGTGGCAATGAGCCAATCCTTCTGAAATACCAAGACCAATGTCATTTTCACTCAATTCTCGATCAAAGAGAACTGGTAATAAATCAATGGCTGTTTTTGGACTGCCACAGGCAAGTTTTAGGCGAGACAAACGTTCCTCATGATGTTCTTTATAGAAATCCAACTGATTGTTAATTCCGGTAAAGACATCGTTATGAGCAGGTAAAACCAGTATGTCTGCAGGTAATTTTGCTAAAACAGGAATTGAATCCAGGAATTTTTTTAATGGGTTCGCCATTGGTTCCGCAGGATACACTCCAATATGAGGCGTAATCCGCGGTAAAATCTGATCACCGGATATCAGAATATTCTTCTCTGGGCAATAAAGGCAGGCATGTTCTGGGCTATGACCACGACCAATAATCACTTCCCAGTCTGAGCCTCCAATTTGCAAAGTATCTCCGCCTTCAATACGCTCAAAGCCAATCGGCATTGGATAGACGGCTTTGCTGAAATTACCGAACCCTCTCTTCCGTACTTCTTCAAGCATTTTAGGAGTAAATCCAATACTGTGATAAAAGCTCATTACCTCTTCGGGGACTTCATCCGCCGCTTCAAAAAACAACATCCGACCGAATGTCCATTCCCCAAATGTCATGGTAAGCGGAATATTCCATTTTTCAGTTACCCAACCAGCAAGACCCATATGATCGGGATGGAAGTGAGTGCATATAAGTCTGATGACAGGCTTGCCCTTTAGGTGCTTTTCGAAGACTTCTGTCCAAAGTTCTTTAATTTTATTGGAATTAAAGCCAGAATCCACCATGGTCCAACCAGCGTCATCTTCCAATAAATACAGATTTATAAAATCCAATCCCTTAAAGGGAATGGGCATCCGAACCCACAATATACCTTCTGCAATTTCAAGGACTTCTCCATCAGAAGGACGCGAGCCAAGCGGGTATTCAATTTGTTGTTTTTTCATTATTTTTCCCGACATTTAGCATTATGGCGACCGAAGTCGCCATAATTTCAATACATTTAATATTATATCGGTTAACGTTCACGTCAACCGTATGCATGAAAAATCACGCGACCAAATGATCTTCTTCAATAGCAAAAAGCAGTTCTGGTCCTTCAGTTACAGGACCAAGCAAAGCAGCTACTTGCGGTAAAATCTGTGTTGCAAAGAACTGCGCAGTCACAATTTTTCCGTTGAGGAAGTTCGTATCAGAATCTCCAGCAGCCAGAAGTTCTTTGGCTTTCACTGCTGATTTTGCCATCAAATAACCGCCGACCGTTGTTGCAAACATACGCAAATACGGTGTTGCACCGGCAGGTGCCGCATTCGGATCATTAGGTGCATTACTATACATCCAGTCCGTCGCTTCTTTTAGGGCCGTTACAGCAACCCCCAATTGGCGGGAAATAACATTCAATGCCTCGTCCGTGCCACTGATATCATGGGCCAAGCGCTCGATATCACCAAGCAATGTCTTAACTGGCTCCCCACCGTTCAACCCAAGCTTACGGCCCACAAGGTCCAATGCTTGAATACCATTTGTTCCTTCATAGATTGGAAGGATACGAGAATCACGATAATACTGACCAACACCGGTTTCTTCGATGAAACCCATTCCGCCATGGATTTGAACTGCAATTGAAGAAAGCTCCACTCCAAGATCTGTGCTCCATGCTTTTGAAAGCGGAGTCAACAGTTCAGCCAAACCGAGGCTTGCTTTACGAACGTCGGGATCAGGGTGATTATGACCTTTATCCAAATTTTCGCCATTCAGATAAATCAGGCAACGCATGGCTTCGATCTGCGATTTCATTGTCATAAGGTTCCTGCGCACATCCGCATGCTTTACAATGCTGGCACTTTCACCTTTTGGCGTGCCCGGTGCGCGACCTTGTTTGCGATCAATGGCATATTCAACCGCTTGCTGATAAGCGCGTTCGGCAACGGCCAAACCTTGCGTCCCAACTCCCAGACGGGCATTGTTCATCATTGTGAACATGCAAGCCATGCCTTTATTTTCTTCTCCAAGCAAGTATCCGACACATTCGCCATTATCCCCATAGGACATGACGGCTGTTGGACTTGCATGAATACCAATTTTCTCTTCCAAAGAAACACATTGAAGGTCATTGCGTTGACCTAATGTGCCATCGTCATTTACCAGAAATTTCGGTACGATAAACAAAGAAATACCGCGGGTTCCTTCAGGAGAACCGGGTGTTCTGGCCAAGACCAAATGAATAATATTTTCAGAAAGTTCATGTTCACCATAAGTGATAAATATTTTCTGCCCACTAATCAGCCATGATCCGTCTTCAGCTGGTTCCGCTTTTGAGCGTAGGGCACCCACATCAGAACCAGCACTGCTTTCAGTCAGGTTCATTGTTGCAGTCCATTCTCCAGAGACCAGTTTTTTCAGGTATTTATCCTGTTGATCCTTAGTACCATGAGAGATCAAAGATTCGATAGCGCCTTGGGTAAGCAGAGGGCAAAGAGCAAAGGCTAAGTTAGACGAATTCCACATTTCAACAGTTGCCAGAGATACAGCTTGCGGCATTGCCCCACCATCATATTCTTCTGGGCAAGAAATACCGTTCCAACCGCCTGCAACAAACTGTGCATAGGCTTCTTTCCAACCATCAGGAGAGGTCACAACCCCGTCTTTAACAGAAGCACCGGTAAGGTCACCGGACTTATTGATAGGTGACAAAACATTCCCGGCAAGCTTGGATGCTTCTTCAAGAACGGCATCAACCACATCGCTTTCAGCATGTGCAAATTTTTCGATGCCAGTCAAACCTTCAAGATCGATAATATTATTGATCACAAAGCGCATGTCTTTGAGTGGGGCATTATATTCGCCCATAAGAATATCCCTTCTGATTAAATTGCTTCTCTATTTTGATGCTCTTATGCCATATTCGGGGCCTTAAGAAAAAGTAATTTCAACACCAAATCTCGTCATGTGACTTGGCCCTCTTGTAAAACAGTGAAACCGCATGTCTTCAAACGCAAATATCAAACCCTCATCAGCGGCATCCCTACAAGAAGCCTCTGCCCTCATCCGGGCTGGAAAACTCGTTGCTTTCCCTACGGAAACAGTTTACGGACTGGGCGCTGATGCCACATCTGATGAAGCCGTAGCCAAGATATTTTCCGCCAAAGGGCGCCCTAGTTTTAATCCTTTAATTGTGCATTTGCCTGATATTGAAACTGCTAAGAAATATGTAGAATTCAATGAAAAATCTATAAAACTTGCTAGCCTGTTTTGGCCCGGCGCACTTACCATGGTCCTTCCACGAAAAAAAGATTGTCCAATTTCAAAATTGGCAAGTGCTGGTCTTGATACTTTAGCAGTGCGTATTCCTGCCAATAAGCTCGCACTTGACTTGCTTACAATATGCGAACGCCCTCTCGCCGCACCGAGTGCCAACCCTTCAGGCCAAATCAGCCCAACGCGCGCCCAACATGTTGCCGATGGGCTTGGTGATAAGGTTGGTCTTATTTTAGATGGGGATGCGTGCAAAATTGGTGTCGAAAGCACGGTTGTTGGGTTTTCCGATAATAATGTCGTTCTTTTGCGCCCCGGAGGCGTAACAAGGGAGCAACTGGAGGCAGCATGCCCATCAGTTACATCGCCATCAAGTGATAGCAAGATTACTAGCCCCGGTATGCTGCTTAGCCACTACGCCCCCTCTTGCCCCGTCAGATTAAATGCAACAAGCAAGGACGATGGAGAAGCATTTCTTGGCTTTGGACGCGAGTTTGATGCGATTTCCACGATAAATTTAAGCGTGAATGGCGACCTTAGAGAAGCCACCGCCAATTTATTCTCCGCCTTTCATTTACTTGATGAGCAAGGATATAAATCCATTGCCGTCGCCCCCATCCCTGAAATTGGCCTTGGCGTTGCAATAAATGATCGCCTCCGCCGCGCAGCTGCCCCACGAAACTAACGGAAGTCACACATGTCGCTTATTCAAAAAATACAAAAAGTTGTTGGTCCAAAAGGGATAATTACGAGCGAGCATGATATGGCTGCGTATCTATGCGAATGGCGCGATAAATATATAGGGAAAGCTCTCTGTGTTGTTCTTCCAAAAACGACTGAGGAAGTGTCCAAAATTGTAAAACTTTGCAGCGACAGCAAAACAGCCATTGTCCCTCAAGGAGGCAATACCAGCTTGGTTGGTGGCTCTATTCCTTTCGACACGGGAGATGAAGTTGTCATTTCATTACGTAGAATGAATAGCGTTCGCCAAATTGACAAACAAGGAGGCACTCTCACCGTAGAAGCAGGCTGTATTCTTGCTAATTTACAACAAACGGCAACAGAAAATGGATTTATGTTCCCCCTTCGTATTGGATCAGAAGGCAGTTGCCAAATCGGCGGCAATATATCCACCAATGCAGGAGGTGTTCAGGTTCTCCACTATGGGAACACGCGGGAGCAAGTGCTCGGACTTGAAGTTGTGCTTCCCAACGGAGAGATTTGGGATGGGCTTACTAGCCTGAGAAAAGACAATACCGGATATGACTTAAAGCAGCTGTTTATTGGGGGCGAAGGAACGCTTGGCATTATCACAGCCGCGGTTGTCAAAATGTATCCGAAACCCAAATACCAACAAATTGCCATGATCGCCCTCCCCTCAGTAAATGCCGCAATCGATTTTTTGGGTCTTGCCCGTGAAATGAGCGGTGATCAAGTGACGGCTATCGAACTTATCCCGCGCATTGCCATCGATTTGGTCGTTAAAAATGTCCCGAACTTTACCGACCCCATGCCGGCGAAATACGACTGGCAAATTCTGGTTGAACTGTCATCCAGCGCAACTGAAGACTTGAAAGGCTTGATGGAGGCCATTTTGGAGACTGGTTTTGAGCAAGAAATTGTCCTCGATGCCATCGTGCCGACCAGTGACACACAACAAAATAGGTTATGGGCGTTACGGGAAGAGATATCGGGTGCGCAAAAACCTGAAGGCGGCAGTATCAAGCATGATATTTCGGTCCCCATTGCAAAAATCCCTGAATTTATTGAATCCACCGATGCGGCCCTACAAAAGGTCATTCCCGGATTTCGGCCCGTGACTTTTGGCCATATCGGAGATGGTAACCTTCATTATAATCCCTTGCAGCCTGTCGGTGCTGATCGAGACGAATTTTTAGGGAAATGGGAAGAAGTTAGCCGGATTGTCCACGATATTACTCATCGTTTGCGGGGCAGTATCAGTGCAGAACACGGCATTGGTCGCATGAAGAAAAATGAGCTGACCCACTATAAATCTGAGGTGGAGTTAAAGCTAATGCGACAGGTAAAATTGGCTTTCGATCCACAAGGAATTATGAATCCTGGCAAAATGCTTCCCGATGCATAAGGCCTAATCTCATGACGCCAGACGTAGCTTCACTGTAAAAAGCTAGTTGTCTTTGATAGTTCTGGAATATCGCCGTTAGGGACCGGTTTGGAAAAGATAAATCCTTGAGCTTCATGACATCCAGCCTCTCGAAGAAATTTAACTTGATCTAAGCTTTCCACACCTTCAGCCAAAACGCGCATCCCGAGATTGTTTCCCAAGGTAATAATTGTTCTGGCAATAGCCGCATCATCAGAATTACTGAGAACGCCATCAATGAAACTTTTATCAATTTTGAGGACGGATGCCGGTAAGTGACTGAGATAACTTAATGATGAATATCCTGTTCCAAAATCATCAATAGATAATCGTACGCCCATTCCTTTAAGACGAAGCATATTTCGTTTAGTCTGCCCACGATCGAGCATTATGACGCTTTCCGTCAGTTCAATATCCAACATTGCTGCAGGCAAACCAGTTTCACGTAATACTTGCCGGATCATGGGAACAAATTCGTCGCTTTGAAATTCCTTCAGGGAGATGTTCACAGCAACGGGAAACTCTTCAATCCCCTCTTCTGTCCATTTTTGTCTTTGGGAGCACGCTTCGCGAAGCACCCATTCGCTAATTGGCCCGAGGAGACCTGAAGCCTCGGCAATAGGGATAAAAATATCGGCAGGAACAAAGTACCCGATACTTCTCTCCCAACGGAGGAGCGCTTCAACGCCCACCATTTTGCCAGTCTTCAGACAAATCTGTGGTTGGTAATTCAACGAAAGCTGGCTTAGGCTCATGCCCTCTCTCAAAGCGTTATTCAAAGTCACACGGCCGTGGATTTCAGCTTCTATATGTTTATCATAAAGACAAAAATTTGGGCTGCCTGCTTTTCGTGTATTTGCAAGGGCAATATTTGTATTTTGCCAAATCCTGTCTGCACTCTTACCGTCCTCTGGATATAGAGAAATCCCCATTCTCGCTGATAGATGAGGCATTTTCAAAACATCAGGTAACAAAACATCGAACAGTTCATTTATGATAGTTGGCAACTCAGAGACTTCTTGGCCTAAGGCTCTATCAATACAAATACCGAACCCATCCCCAGAGGTGCGGGCCAATGTAATCGCTGTTGGAAAAATTTTATTAAGTTGTTCCGCCACATTACACAGAAATTTATCCCCCATAGAATGCCCGAGTGCGATATTCAATTCGGGTAAATCATCCAGAACAAATTGAAGTACGGCGAGACGACCGCCTTTATTTCTGACAATTTGGGTTTCTATTTCTTTTTTAAAGCTTAGTCGGTTCCCAAGCGATGTCAGATTATCTTTATAGGCAAGAGTTTCTGCTTCTTGCAATTGAAGGGTCGTCTCAAAACCTCGTGCCGCATTTTTTGAGAACTGCTCAAGAAATGGTATATCTAATTCATGCCATGAAGTTGTTGTTTCTAAATAAATGGCACCCAATATTTTGTCACTACGAACCAGACTCAAAATAATTATTTCATCGTTAAAATAACTATCACCGTTTGATAGTACTGAGTTCAGCTTTATCCATTGATTTGATTTGAGTTTTTGTTCGGCATCATATTTGGTCTTTAGAAGGGTATTCCCGCAAGCAGCGGCAATAGAAAAATTGTTAGGTTCAGATAAAATGAACAAACCAATTTTCAACTCACCAAAAATTCGCTCTAAACCCGTAATTGCACTTTGGCAAAAATTATCAACGTCTTCACATTCCTGCATCTGCAATAATATTTCCAACAGAAGCTCTGGTTTCCTAGCTTCATTGGGGTCTATTTCGGAGGATGAACGTTGCTCAATTACGAAGGACATGTACTTTTGCCTCGAAGGCTACTCTAACTAATTGCGAAAGGCTAATTTTTGGAATTCTGAAGAAATACATTAACGCCAAAACCTCAAGGGTCAAAACATAATTACCTTATAATCGTGATTGATGGCGTAAAGGGCCTAGTAGTCGCCTCATGCGCCATCAAAAAGATTACTTTTTTGGCGCTTTAGCTTGTGCCATCAAGTTTTTTCGAGCTTCATCATCCCACTTTCCATCAGGTTTACCAAACTCACTTCCTACTTTATATCCACGCCGTAAAGCAGGCCGCTCTTTCATCAGATCATACCAGCGACGTACATTTGGAAATTGTTCAAGGTCAATTTCCTGCTTTTTATAAGTCAATATCCAAGGCCAACAAGCCATATCTGCAATGGAATAATCTTCACAAATATAATCCTGTCCCGCCAATTGACGATCAAGAACGTCGAACAAACGGAGGACTTCATTAGTATAACGCTCTTGGGCATAGGGTATTTGCTCCGGGGCATAGAATTTGAAATGCCCGTTCTGCCCTAGCATTGGCCCAAGGCCTCCCATTTGCCACATGACCCATTCAAAAACTTTCACGCGTCCACGAAGACTTGACGGTAGGAATTTTCCACTTTTTTGCGCTAAATAAATAAGGATAGCCCCTGTCTCGAAAACGGAGACAGGCTCCCCTCCACCGATAGGATTATGATCCACAATCGCAGGCATGCGATTATTCGGGCTTATTTCCAGGAACTCTTCTTTAAATTGATCCCCGCGCCCAATATTGACTGGTATAACATTATATTCCAGCCCCATCTCTTCTAACGCAATAGAGATTTTCCAGCCATTAGGTGTCGGCCAATAATATAAATCAATCATTTACGCCTCCCTTAAAGCTTGGCTTCAATCAATGCAATTCGGTCATTCCCGAAATACATATCATCCCCATCAAGATACATTGTAGGGGATCCAAAGCCGCCGCGCTGAATCAATTCCTCGGTATTTTCTCTCAGCATATCCTTGTATTTTTGATCATTGATTTTTTCAAAGAAAGAAACCTCATCCATTCCCACATCATTAAGGATAAGCGTCAATTCCTCAACTTGCGATATATCAGCAAGATCACCCCAATACCGCTGGAATACACGACGTGCGTAGGGCACCAGACAATCTTGCTCCAACGCGACAAAAGCACCGCGCATGGCTTTTACGCTGTTCACCGGAAAAACCGGAGGCTGGCCAATTCCAACGCCGACGAATTTCGCCCAATCCTGAAGATCTTTTTTTGAATATGCTTGTTTTACTGGGACCGGTGTATCCCGGTTTTTATACACGGACGGATTAACCGAATTAAAAACCCCGCCAACTAAAAAGGGCTTATAGTCAATTTCAATATCTGGATGGCGGCTGCGTAGTTGTTCCATGCTTTCAAAGCCCAAATAAGTCCAAGGGCTTGAGCAATCGAAAAAAAACTCGATTTTTGACATTCTTTGATAATCTCCCGATACCCGCCGATTGCACAGGTATTTCTTTGTTGTTATTTTTATTATTAGCTGTTGTGCTTTGCATCCCTAATTTGAGAGGGTATGAAAAAGGGTGCACCAGGTCAATTAACCAATTTTAAGAGAGAAAAATATGCCATCTTTTTCAAATCAATTTGATGGTTGTTGGCTTAAGGGAGATAACGGTACATTGGTGCCACAAGCAGACGTTTTGCAGGCTGTTGTCTCTCGATCTATTATCTTAATCGGAGAAACTCATAATCGTGTCGATCACCACAAGTGGCAATTGGATATATGTCAACATTTGAGAAAATTGCGTGATCCCATCGCTATTGGATTTGAAATGTTTCCAAAGCGTGTTCAAAATATTCTCGACCAGTGGATCAATAACCAATTCACCGAAACAGATTTTCTGAAGCAAGTCGGCTGGGATACTATCTGGGGATTTGACGCTGATTTGTATCTTCCAATTTTCCGATTTTGCAAAGAACATGGAATTTCCATGATTGCCCTTAATTGCAATCGACCATTAGTGACCGAAATAGGGAAAAATGGTTGGGAGAATGTTGATCCGCCAACCACTGAAGATTTAAGCCCAGCGAGACCTGCTACGATGGCTTATCGACAATACTTGTTTGACGTCACGGGGGGCCGAAGACCAGATAGAAAAGCCTCTCATGCAGGTGATGCTGCATTTGACCGTTTTGTTCGGGCACAGCAAGTTTGGGATCGTGCCTTTGCTTGCAATTTGTATCACTTCCACAAAACATCACCGGACACTTTGCTTATAGGACTGATTGGAAGTGGGCATCTGGACTATGGACACGGTACGCCCTACCAACTAGCCGATTTAGGACTTTTGGATGTCGCAACTTTATTACCAACAGATATGAATGATGGGCCTCAAAATATTGGAAATTTCGTCTATAAATTCTGAAAACACACCATATGGTTTTGAAAAAAGAAAACTACTCCATCAGTTAGAGTTTAATTTTCGCAGCAAATTGGTTCATTTTAGTATCCTTGCGTCTAACCTTTTTTTTTGCCACAATCAGTTAAACAACATTTAAGTGTGAGTTGATTTAGATGGTTGATCTATTTAACCAGAATGATAAGAAAAAAGAAAACAGGATCATCTTGACGCCATCCCCTTGGAGATCGGCGCCATTTCTTCTATTAGCATTCGTATTTGCGTTATTTGGGGTCCTTGTAATCGGTGGAATCACAACAATCGAACCTCTTTTTGCAGATCTTCAGAATTCAGGAACCGCTATTACTCTATTTACCGCCGCATTGTTCTTTTTTGGGACGTCATTTCTGTTTAGAGCACCGAGAATAAGCGTTGATTTTGATGCCATAAAATACATCACACCTTTTTACAAACGATCATATTCTTGGGAGCAAGTTGGCCCCTTTTTCGCTGATTCCAGGCATAACCACTTTAACAGCAGCCATTATATTTGTGCTTTTACCAAAGAAAAACACGATTCCATGATGACAGCAAAACAACACCAGCTACCAACCGTAAAGAACGCAGACATCATCATATCGTTACATTCTTTACCGCCAGGAAAAGATATAAAGTCCGCACAAGGCTTTGCTGTTATGGTCAATAGTTGCCGAGATGAATTTGAAACCCCGGCAATACAACCCCCGAAACATGCTGTCCGACGGACAGGTTGGCCTAAATAATCTACAGCTATCTCTAAAGCTCATTTAGTGATGGTGCAAAGGGCAGATGGCCCGTTTTCACCCAAATTTTTGCACCTGTAGCCTGAACCTGCACTTCATCCGTATATCCAACAGGGAGGCGCAACCATGAATGCTCTTCAAAGACTTCCCCGCCCAGAGAAAAGCTACCGTCGAGTACAAAATATTCAGCCCCATTTGTCGCACCGACACTCAATGTTTGATTAGCGCTCCATTCCTCAAACCTGACTGTTTCGCGATTATCCTTAAACAACGGAGTTATTTTCACACCTGTCCGCGCTGGATCCTGAAGGGCCTCCATTTTATTCATATCGATCGTTATTTGCGTCCTGTCTCCTGGATCGAATTGTCCCAATTTCACCATGATAACACAGCCCATTTTGGATGAAGGGGTATGCTTGGAGGTAGGGGGATTCCTGATATATGTTCCCGTTGGATAGTCTCCATGTTCATCTTGAAACACACCTTCCAGAACGATAAATTCCTCCCCCCCACCATGAATATGAGATGAAAATGCACTATTGGGCTCGTATCGGACAATCGTGGAAGCTCTTGCAACCTCATCTCCTATACGCTCTAACATTCGCCGAGAAACTCCCTTCATTGGAGAGGGAAGCCACTCGATTTTCGATCCGTGAGCGACAGCTTTTTTTGAAAAATCACCGTGTAAAATCATCTCATTTCCCTTTTTATCTACTGGACTGCGCATACGACGTTAATCCAGCATTTAAACACGTTTCATAAACAATTAGTTCTTCATCCAATTAACCGGTTAGCAGTCGCGTCCGCCGCCTCCAGTGCGCCTTCTAAAAAGCCACCAAATTGGTGCCCCATTTCAGTTGACGATATGATCAGATCTCCAGACCATAATCCAGTTAGTTCACGTGGTACGCCGTATACCGGATGGCTCCGTGGGCTAACATAATCTTTTTGCGTTGCGATAAGCGGATTTCGAGCCCAATCGCGAAGCCTGATGTCCAAAGGATTACTCATCTCAGGCCCAAACATTGCAACAAGTTGGTCTTTAGCAAGATCTAATATGCTTTTCATATGTTGCTTCCTTAACGAGGGTGGAAAGCCGACGAAGCCAAACAAGGCATATGGCCCCCCTTCTTTGGGAGAAGCGTCATGGATTTCCACCATAGGCCCTTTTTGGCTCATCCCATCGCCCGAGAGGCCTGTCTCCCGCCAATAAGGGTGATCATAAACTGCAAGAACCTTTGCATGCCCCGCCATCCAAGTGGGAATATTTTCAAGAGATTTACGCACGTACTCTGGTAACGCCGGTGAAAACTCAATAGTTTCTCCCGCTATTCGCGGCGGAATAGAGAGGACAACTTTTTTAGCTTCTATGGTTTTTATGCTGCCACCAGCTTTAAAAGTGGCCGTGATACCCGTTGATGAGCGTGTGAGCGTTTCCACTTGTGCGTTAGTGTATAGATGCTCTGATGGAAGATTATTTTGCAGCCCGTATATCAACTGCCTCATACCGCCTTCTATCCGATAGGATCCTTGCATGGATGCGAAATCGTTATAGCGCTGAACGGATCCCTCTTGATCCTGAAAAACAATCGCCCCCTCCGAATATTGTTCAAACCGTTTTAACCCAAACCTCTTCACCATCGCCGCCATACGCGGTTGACCAGACCAATACCATGCAGGCCCTAAATCAAAGGATGCCGTTTCTATTTTCTTAGTCAGAATACGCCCTCCAAACTGGTCAGCAGCCTCGACCAAAACATAATCAATCCCGGAGGCATTCAACTGATCCACAACCGCCAAGCCAGACAATCCGCCGCCTACGATAAGAACTTCAGTTTTCATCAGAATTTCTCTCCCAATGGAAGCAAACCAAGTTCGTGCGTCCATGTTGGTTTAGGTTGATGTGAAAGAAATTGGGTCAATTTTGAAAAACCACCTTTTGTAGTCATTGGTTTCTCCGTTTTCTAATTTATAAAAACATACGTTGGCAAGAGTTGTCTTTGGGAAGGCATCACTTCCCAAAGACAAATCACTTAATTAGGCTGAAAGCCGTTTGGATAGAGCGTCTGCAAGTGGTGGCGCAGAGGCAGGACTTTGGCCTGTCAGCAAAACACCATCTTCAACAACATTCGCTTCCCAGTTAGTTGTGCTGACATAATTCGCGCCACGGCCCTTCAACTCGTCTTCAAGCGAGAATAGCAAGTGATGCAATAACTCAATTTCTGTATCTTCGTCATTTTTGAAACCCGTGAGACTTAATCCTTTCACTAGATACTCACCGTTAGATTTCTTAACGTCTCGAAGGATCGCAGGTGCATGACAAACCATTGCGATTGGACGATTTGTTTCATAAAAATCTTTGATAAGCTTAATAACGTATGCGTCTGAAGCAAGATCCCAAAGGAGGCCGTAACCGCCTGGAATAAAAACAGCATCAAATGTGTTGTAGTCGATATCACGGAGCTTGCGCGTATTACTCGCTGCAAATTGAGCAACCGGATCAGCTTGAAAGCGCTCAGTATATTCCGTAGTGAATGGCGCTTTCATGCTTAGAAGATCAATCGGCGCTTCGCCTCCATCAGGGGAGGCGAACACAACTTCATATCCCGCTTCAGTCAAGATATAATAGGGAGCTGCTAGTTCTGTGAACCAAGTCCCTGTTTGTTTGCCGCTTATGCCCATTTCATCAACAGATGACATAATCAGAAGTACGCGTTTCTGTTTGTTTCCAGTAATCATTCTCGTAGTCCTTTTTACATTTTCAAGTTCATTATATTAATCTACCTACTGATAGGTAGCGTATTTATCTATTTAGAGATTGATTTCGCAACTGTCAACAGCTATCTATCACTTGATAGAGAAAAAGGTGTTTTGATGTCCAAAAAGTCCCCTATGCGTGAGAAAATCTTGCAGGCCGCTGAGAAGCGTGTTCGCGCTGCAGGCTTTGCTGAAATGAGTTTTCGGGATGTGGCAAGTGATGTAGGCATAAAAAGTGCTAGCGTACATTATCATTTCCCGACGAAAGCTGAACTTGGGGAAGCATTGGTCGAAGAATATACCACGCGCTTTAATGCTTTCCTCGTACAGCTAGATACAGAAGCCCTATTACCGGCCATCCGTTCCTATATTGCCCTTTATGCAAAGGCGTTGATCCTTGATGAAGCAATCTGCCTCTGCGCGATCATGGGAGCAGAGGCCATAGGCTTGCCACGTGAGATCAATGAAAAAACACGAACATTTTTTGAAATGAATCTTGTTTGGTTAGAAAACCTGTTTGGCAAACATTTAGGAGCCTCGAATAGACCGCTTGCCGCGATGGTCGTATCAGCTCTGGAGGGAGCAATTATTGTCTCATCAGCCTCTAAAGACCGGAAAATATTTGACGATGTGGCCGAAGAAGTCATTCAGCTCATCGCGTCACGAGCATAAAATGTTGAATAGAAAAACTAAAAAGGCGATGGTTTAGCCCATCGCCTTATGTGACATTAAAAAACTTCAAATGGTCACTTCAATACTGCTGTGTCTTAATCAAAAGCATCTTCCCAAGATCCTTGTGTCGCAGCTTTTGAATATTCTGTTGAGCGGTTTTCAAAGAAATTTGTATGCTCAACAGCATTCAAAATTGCGTCCAGCCATGGAAGTGGATTACGCTCCAAATGGTAAATAGGCTCTAACCCTAACTGAATAAGGCGGCGGTCAGCAATGTAACGGATATAAGCCTTAATCTCGTCAGCAGTCATTCCTTCAATATTACCGGAGCCGAAAGCCAAATCAATAAAAGCATCTTCGTGAGATACGATTTCGCGGCACGCAGTATATAAACCTTCCACGAACTCATCGTTCCAAACCTCTGGGTTCTCCTGAACGAAAGTCTTGAAAAGTTTAATAATAGAGTTGCAATGCAGGCTTTCGTCACGAACAGACCAGGTAACAATCTGCCCCATTCCTTTCATTTTCCCGTGGCGCGGAAAATTGAGCAAAATGGCGAAGCTGGCGAAAAGTTGCAATCCCTCAGTAAAGGCACCAAAAACAGCCAACGTTTTGGCAATCTCGGATTTATTATCTACATTGAATTGCTGCATATAGTCATATTTATCCTTCATCTCCTTATAGTGGAGGAAGGCTGAATATTCTGTCTCGGGCATTCCAATCGTATCAAGCAGATGCGAATAAGCAGCAATATGTACAGTTTCCATATTGGAAAAAGCAGCCAGCATCATTTGCACTTCAGTCGGCTGGAAAACCCGAGTGTAATGCTTCATATAGCAGTTGTTGACTTCAATATCTGATTGGGTGAAGAAGCGGAAAATCTGCGTCAGAAGATTTTGCTCATCATCTGTCAAATTCTGATGCCAATCCTTCACGTCATCGGCAAGGGGAACTTCTTCTGGCAACCAATGAATTTGTTGCTGCATTAACCAGGCGTCATAACACCAAGGATAGGAAAAGGGTTTATAAACCGGTTTGGCATCTAGCAAAGACATCGAACACTCAAATATTTAGATAATTAAAAGGATTTAAATTGTCTTATTGACAAGCCAAACATTCTTCATAATCGGTACTGGAAGCAACAACTTCAAGAGCAGGCTTTTTAGTGCCCCCCGTATTTTCCACAAGATCGCGCAGAGTGTCAGGTATATCTGTATTAGTTGCCACAACTTCTGCTCGTTGTATAGATTTGGACCGGCAATAATACAGGCTTTTGACCCCTTGCTTCCACGCTTGAAAATGAATCTGATGCAAGTCTCGTTTGTGAACATCTGCCGGTAGGAAAATATTGACTGATTGTGATTGATCGACCATCGGAGTCCGGTCTGCAGCCAATTCAATAATCCACCGTTGATCTAATTCAAAAGCTGTCTTGAACACATCTTTTTCGTGATCATCCAGAAAATCCAGATGCTGGACAGACCCTTCAGTTACGGTGATAGAGCTCCAGATATCTTCATTATCGAAGCCTTTTTCCGCCAGCAATTTTTTCAAATGCGGATTCCGCACATTGTAGGATCCGGAGAGAGTTTTATGAGTATAGCTATTGGCTGCTGTTGGCTCAATCCCAGGGCTGGCCCCTCCACAAATAATGGAGATAGAAGCCGTTGGTGCGATCGCTGTTTTGTTTGAAAAACGTTCGTTAAAACCGTAATCAGCCGCATCAGGACAGGCCCCACGCAAAGTCGCCAGTGACTTTGATGCTGCATTTACATGTTTTTGGATATGCTTGAAGATCTGGTTATTCCAGACTTTTGCCATAACGGATTCAAGGGGAACACGCTTTGCTTGAAGTAAAGAGTGAAAACCCATAACCCCAAGACCGACACTTCTCTCGCGCGCAGCTGCATATTTTGCCCGCGCCATCTCATCCGGGGCGCGATCAATAAAGTCCTGCAATACATTGTCGAGGAAAAGCATAATATCTTCAATAAAGCCTTCCTCGTCTTTCCACTCATCATATTTTTCGAGATTGAGGGAGGACAAGCAACAAACGGCTGTTCTGTCATTGCCAAGATGATCGATCCCAGTTGGCAATGTAATTTCAGCACACAAGTTTGATGTCTTAACTGTAAGGCCCGCCAGCTTGTGATGCTCTGGCAGCATACTGTTCACACGATCATTAAAAATCACATAAGGCTCACCTGTCTCGACACGAGCTGTCAAAATACGAATCCACAGGCTTCTAGCCGATACTGTTCGAACAACTGCGCCGTCTTTCGGACTTGTAAAGGCCCAATCAGTATCCTCTTCGACTGCCCGCATAAAATCGTCGGACAGGAGCAAACCATGATGGAGGTTCGGTGTTTTGCGATTTGGATCCCCGCCTGTTGGACGGCGAATTTCGATGAATTCTTCTGCTTCTGGGTGAGAAATCGGCAAATATACAGCAGCTGATCCACGACGAAGTGATCCTTGGCTAATGGCAAGGGTAAGACTGTCCATTACACGAATGAAAGGAACGACGCCCGAGGTTTTACCTACAGCACCGACACCTTCACCGATTGAACGAAGATTTCCCCAATAGCTACCAATTCCGCCGCCCTTGGATGCCAAATATACGTTTTCTGTCCAAAGGTCGACAATTCCCTTTAGGCTGTCATTGGTCTCATTTAGAAAACAAGAAATAGGCAACCCTCTCGAGCTACCACCGTTACTCAAAACAGGAGTAGAGGGCATAAACCAGAGTTTACTGATATATTCGTAGATTCGTTGCGCGTGTTCATCGCCTTCACCATAGGCACTGGCAACCCGACCAAATAAATCCTGAAAACTCTCATTAGGGAGTAAATATCGGTCTTCTAAAACGGCTTTCCCGAAATCTGTCAGATATTCATCTCGACTATGATCAATATGAACGCGTGCCCCGCCTTTGACATGCACCACTCCTGACAGCACTTCTACTGTATCCAGCATTTGAAAAAACCCCTCGTCCAACAACCTAGCAAACCGCTTTATTTCCGCGTCTGATTCCGTAATCAGAGTTTCCAAAAAACACGTCTTCAATTTTAAAAATTACGTGCGTTTCAGATGAGTATTTCAAATATTTCAAACCCTTGGACATCGTCTAATTTTCGGGTATTCCAATATTCAACAAAACTGTCACGAACTACTATATATTGTAGAAGCCCCCCTCCTCCGTCAACAATTTGTAGTGCTAATTTGTTAAAAAAATATCTTGACTGTTTAAGCACGCCCCAATTCTGCCATTCTTTCAATTGCTTAAGAAATTTTGCTAAATTTCAAGATAAATGCTGCACACCTAATGGTGCCATTTTGATCGGTGGAGCCTCCACAAAACAAAAATAATCTACCCCGACAAACGAAATTATTCCCTACAATTATTGTTTGCACTAAAACAAACAAATATAATCTCGGATATGAATTTTTATAGTATTTATAAGACGGTGGCGGTTATTTCGACGAAACAACTTTAACAAAATAAGATCATTCCGAATTTGGAAGGCCCTTTAATTGAGCATTTAAATTTGGAAATGAATCAATGAAATTCACAAAAAAAGCGCCAAAATTTATTTTGGCGCAGGTTGTTTTTAGTTTTAAATGTGGAGAGCTCAACTTAACTGGGAGCTGTCGAGAATTCTTTGATCCTCTGCTTCAATCGTAGTTTCTCTTTTTTGAGCTCAGTTATGTGCACGTGATCCGCCGACGGGTGTAACATTTCTTCATGTATCTCATCGTCAATCCGATGATGTTTTTCAGTCAGTTGTACTACATAATCTGTTGTGCTCATATTGTATCTCCTCTAATTAAAAAGGCGGGCCGTTGGACTTCCAACTGCCAACAACTCTATACTACAAAATAATCAATGAAATTGATATAAATCATTGATTATTTGTCAATTAAATTAGCGGTACGTAATTTATGTCGGAAAAACAAAAACTTATCATTGGCATATCCGGCGCGTCTGGCGCAATTTACGGGATTCGCCTGCTTGAAGCTTGTAGGAATCTCGAAATTGAGACTCACCTAGTCATCAGCAAAGCTGCCGAAATTACAATTCATCACGAATTAAAGATGAAAACTTCCGATGTAAAGGCTCTATCCGACAAGGCCTACAAAGCCGCCGACATTGGCGCAGCGATTGCGTCGGGCTCTTTTCGTAATTGCGGAATGGTGATCGCCCCTTGCTCCATTCGGACTATGTCTGAAATAGCCACAGGAACAACAAGCAGCTTGCTAACCAGAGCTGCCGATGTTGCCTTGAAAGAACGACGTCGCCTGGTTCTTATGTTAAGAGAGACACCACTTCATTCAGGCCATTTACGAAACTTAACGGCTCTTTCCGATATGGGAGCCATCATCGCCCCGCCTGTCCCAGCTTTTTACACACATCCAAAATCCATTGACGATATTATCAACCATTCAGTTAGCCGGACACTGGATCTCTTACAAATTGACAATGATTTGACGAAAAGATGGGGTGGCTTGGCCACTGATTAATCCGCAGATAATAGCTTGACCAGCAGAGTATCTTTTGCATTCGGAAAAGCCGTTTGCCATATGGCTAAAATGTCGGCAACGTCATTTTGGTTGAGCTTCTCTATTTTATCTTTCAAATAAGTCGTCAGATTTTCTGCGGCGCTGTCCGCACATGATTGCCCATTAACTGAATCCTTTACCGGATTCTCTATCACGTCTCCAAGCATTTTTAGCTCTAACCGTTCCGCGTAAAGTTCACTCTTTAAAATAGTTCTCCTCAGCTCTTGAGTGAATTTTTCGTCAATGGGGCTATTTGAACTCTTCAAGGCGTTTCGAACTTTTCTAAGAGGAACAACAATGGGCAATTGCCAGTTTTCAGAAATATCAAGAGCTTGAGAAAAATCATTCACAGTTAACTTGCGTCCACAACAAGCGCCACTCCAAAGACAAAAGAGAAGTAGGTTTACGTCGATTCCATGGCTACTCTGCAGAGATAAACATGCTTCAGAAACTTTCGTTTCATCATAAATTTCAATGGCATAATCCCACAAATCACAGGGAGGAAATCTATCAGCAGAATAAATATTCAAATCAACTCTCCCTTGACTCTTTAACGGTTCAATCCCATAAACTAATGACAGACATTAAGATGCAACGACAACCACAAGGCGCGCGTTCATTCAATAAGAACCACAGTATTTCCAGCCGCATCTTAACACAGAACTGACAAATGATTTAAGTATGTAAATCTAGTATATAGGACTAGTCAAAGTATGACAGAAATTGACGATCAGGAAGCCATGAAGCAAAGGTTAGCCGATCTCAAGACCGAACATCGTGATTTGGATTTGGCTATTGATGCTTTAATTGGCAGCGGGAACTACAACACGTTGCAGCTCCAGCGTCTGAAAAAACGAAAACTTGTCTTAAAAGACCATATATTTGTGACAGCGAATGCCTTGCTGCCTGATATCATCGCATAAGGGAAGATTTAGCGAACCATTTATACTAGCTCTTGTTATCTTTTTTCTCCGATTGCTTTTGCTTGTACATTTCACTATCTGCACTATTTAGTGCTTGCTCAGCATTGACGCCCGCTTCGATGGCAACAATGCCGTAAGACATCCCTACCTTTAAAGCGACCCCTTCCCAAACGATGGGATTCCGTTCTAAGTCGCTTGCAATCCGCGTAGTCAGAGGGCCTGTCGCATCTGCATTCGTTCTCGATAAGATCAAGCCAAATTCATCACCGCCAAGGCGACCAACAATATCGGTTTCACGAACACTCATCATCAGTCGTTGTGAAAATTCGGATAAAACATGGTCGCCTGCGGCATGACCGTGCTTATCATTAATTTCCTTGAATTCGTTCAAATCCAGATAAATGAGACTAGCGGAAGAGTTATACCGCTCAACGGTCGCTTGAACACGCGTGAGTTCTCGCACAAAGGCCCGCCTGTTATAAACTGGCAACAAAGCATCTTGATCTGCCAGTCTTTCCGCTTTCTCAAGACGCTCACCCAGCCCATCGACAGAGCGACGTAAAGTACTAACCTCATCCATCAAGGTCATAATAGCATCACGTACCTTCGGGGTAAGTTCCTCTTCTGGAATGCCCATAATAGTCGTGGTATCCACAATAGCCCGCGGAGCAGACACCCGTGAATAAGCAGCACTTGCAGCAGCAGCACCAGTTTTGCCGATCGGCCCCGTTCTCGTAGGACGACCGCTAGATCCAATTTTCATTTAACAACCCAACAGGTATTGAGAATTCTACTCACCTCTAATTTATTCTATATAATGGAAATTTCAAAATGTTCTATTAACAAAATAGTACTTTTCCTTAAGGCAACCCTGATGCAAACGGCACTATTCAATGCCAATCGACTATTCATTGCTTGAATGGTTACCGGTTTTTCCACTTATTCGTCTGGAAAACCAACCTCTGTTAAAATCACCTTCATTCACCTTACAATTAGTAAAAACTACTTCAGCGTTATTATGCGTTCTCACTTCTTATATAATGTCTTTTTTCCGAAGCCATTAATGACCTGACGCGTAGCGGAATTTAAATACAGAGGGTATTAAACTTGCTTCTCTAACAAGCCTGCCTATAATCCGGGCGAAATGATCTCTTAAGTAATTCAGTAATCTACAGGATAAAATTATGGGGCAAGGCGGCGTGGAAATTGGCATTATCATGGGAAGTCAGTCAGACTGGCCGATCATGAAAAACGCTGCTGATACACTGGAAAGCTTGGGCGTGCCCTTTGAAACTAAAATTGTATCAGCTCACAGAACTCCTGATCGCTTGGTTGAGTACGCAAAGTCGGCTGAGACACGCGGGATCAAAGTTATAATTGCCGGCGCCGGCGGCGCGGCACATTTACCCGGCATGACAGCGGCTATGACAGCCATACCGGTTCTGGGTGTCCCGATTGAAAGTAAGGCCCTCAAAGGCATGGATAGTTTATTGTCAATTGTCCAAATGCCTGGCGGCATCCCTGTTGGAACGTTGGCAATTGGTAAAGCCGGGGCAATTAATGCAGCATTGTTTGCTGCCCAAATTTTGGCGCTTAACAATGAGGCTATTGCTTCTGCAATAAAGGCTTGGCGTGAAAATCAGACAAATGCCATTACAGATGAGCCCACAGATACACCACAATAGGATATTTTCATGACAGTAATTGTACCCGGCCAAACCATCGGCATTTTAGGAGACGGACAACTTGGTCGTATGATGGCCATCGCCGCCGCTGAACTGGGATACAAAACACATATATTTGGTCAAGATAAAAACGGCCCAGCGGCTCAAGTATGCACAACAATGACTGTTGCATCTTATGACGATAAAAAGGCCTTACAAAAATTTGCCGACTCTGTCGATGCTGTCACCCTTGAATTTGAAAATATCCCACTTGAGACTTTACAGTTTCTCGAACCACTTGTACCAGTTCGGCCGGGACAAAAAATACTACAAATCACTCAAGACCGAAATTTGGAAAAAGCCTTTATCAACGATATTGGCATTCAAACAGCGCCTTTTTGCAATGTAGAGAGCTTAGACGATTTAAAAGAAGCAATTGAGAAAATTGGGACCCCATCCATCTTAAAAACCCGTCGTTTCGGCTATGATGGCAAAGGACAATTTAAAGTCATTACAGCAACCCAAGCAGAGCAAGCCTGGTCAGAAATTGGCGAACAGGATGCCGTGCTAGAAGGCTTTATTCCTTTTGAGCTCGAAATTTCCGTCATTGTCGCACGCGGTATAAACGGCGATATAGAAACCTATATTCCAGTAGAAAACCGGCACAAAAACCACATTCTGGATATCACATTGGCTCCGGCAGATATAGAAGCAAGTATCTCGGATCAAGCGATCGAAATGGCGCGAACAATTGCCGAAAAAATAGAGCTGATAGGACTAATTGCTGTTGAAATGTTTGTCTTGGAAGATGGGACATTGCTGGTAAATGAGCTTGCCCCCCGTCCCCATAACTCTGGTCACTGGACTATTGAGGGCTGTTCTACAAGTCAGTTCAAACAGGCAGTTCGGGCAGCTGCTGGCCTTCCACTAGCCTCTGCCGAACGTCATTCAAATGCCGTGATGCGTAATCTGATTGGGGAAGATGCCTCTTTTTGGAAGGACATTTTGAGCCATCCAGAAATGAGCCTTCACCTTTACGGAAAAGCTGAAAGCCGCGCAGGCCGAAAAATGGGGCATGTTACGCGACTATTCCCGCTCGACACGCCTCCAGATATTTAGAACGCTTAGGCCCAACCACCTGCGAAATACAGAATTTGCCCGGTGATAAAATCAGATTTATCTGAGGCGAGGAAGGCAAGATAATCCCCCGCTTCTTCTGGCTTTCCCAAACGCCCTAGAGGGATTTGCTTGGTTATCTTTTTCATAGCCTCTTCATTCGCTAGCAACTCTTCAGGAAAGTAAGTTGGGCTTTCGACAAAATTTGGGGCGAGTGAATTAACTTGAATGCCAAAGCGGCCTAGTTCTTTAGCGAGAGAGACAGCAAGAGCATTACTCCCGCCCCTCGCAGCCACATACATGGAGTAATTTGGCAATCCGTGCTTTGGGGCCGCGGAAGAGATAAATATGATTTTACCTTTCTTCGCAGCCTTCATTGCGGTCGATGCGTATTTTGCATAAGCAAACCCACGGATCATCAACGCATCCAGTGTTTTTCTGAAATCTTCTATATCCGCCTCATCGATGGACGCACGGAGGGCCGGGAACGCGTCGTTATTAACGAGAACATCAAGGCGCCCTTCTGCTTTCAAGACTGCCCCAACAACCTCTTCAGGCTCTTGCGCTTCCATAGCAATGGCACCGGGGATCGCGGATTCGAACGCCAAACGTTTCGCTCCATCAACGAAACTCGCATCCTGCGCGTAAACCCGTGCGCCTTCTTTTGCCATGATAGTTGCACCGGGCCTGCCCACAAAATGAGTAGCATCGGTAATCAGGATGATTTTATTTTTAAGCATTTTTTTGTTCCTGAAATTGTATGGTGGGCTGCTCTCAGCGCACCTTAAGATGTTGAAAGAAACGTCTAGGTGAGGGCATGAAACTCATTTTTGGTTTTTCTGACAAAAGTTTCCGAGTTTTAAATTTTGCCGTCTCAAATTGCATGACATTTTCAATTCGGCGATCAAGAAACTCCCACGAACGCTCATGCCCCTCAGATCCATCAGAAAGCCAGTATAGCAAGGTTGAAGTATAAACTGCCCCAAGTGTAAGCCGTTTGGTATAATAGCTAATGTCAGTCGACGTATCTCCTGTGGCATACCACATACGACTGACGGTCGCCTCCGTCAGCTTCAAACCAAGAACAGCATTCTGAGGGAGGGACATCAAGGTCAAAGCCTTACGAATAGCATCCTTGTGAGGCGCATATATTTCAAGACGTAGTCGAATAGCAAGTGTAATCCGATTCCGAATTTTCATTGCAGCTACATCCCGGCGGATAAGCTCCTGCTCCATTTCTTCGTCGGCATCTTCGACAAAAAATGAGATCAAATCTCGTGCCCCATCCGGGAAGTGTCGATCAAAGTGAAATTTATCTACGCCCAGATCTTTTGCGGCGTGGCCAATGGCCACATCCGACCACCCGTCGAACATCACATGAGGAAGAACCGCTTCCAATAGTCTTTTCTTTTCGTCCTCTGCCGCGTTCATTTCATACTCCGTCACTACTCAGGTAAAGCCTTAAAGCTCTCCATAAATGCATGCATTTCAGATTCATACACCAAATGCTTCAAGTTTGTCATGCGTTCAGGATACAAAATCCCGTCCAGATGATCACATTCATGCTGAATTACGCGCGCATGAAACCCTTTGGCCTCACCGGCAACAGACTCTCCGTCAATATTTAGCCCAGAATAAAGTATCTCTTTATAGCGCGGCACTAGCCCGCGCATGCCTGGAACAGACAAGCACCCCTCCCACCCCAACTCTTTTGCCTCTCCAACTGGAGTGATAACCGGATTTATAAGTATTGTTGAAGGCACCCCGATGAGTACGTCCTCATCCTCGTCTTGTAACCGCTCCACAGAAACCTCAAAGATAACAAGGCGCAGACTTACTCCAATTTGCGGAGCAGCAAGCCCGACACCACCCGCGGCGTCCATACTTTCCCTCATAACCTCCACTAATTCACGAATCTCTGGTGATATTGGATCCTCAATAGGGGCTGCGACAGCCTGAAGGACGGGATTTCCCATTTTTACGATTGGAATTGCTGTCATTTAGCCCTACCTAACTCCTGTTTTTTGTGTTAGAAACTTTTTCTTAGAGAATATTGACACATTTTAACGTTTAATGCTTCACATCGGTTTGGGGCCATGCTACTTAGCGGGCCACTTTGTGAAGAGATTTTACAACTTTATACCATAGGAGCACTAATAGCTGTGCAGGTACATGTTCGCGACAACAATGTCGACCAAGCGCTACGCGCACTTAAGAAAAAAATGCAACGCGAAGGTATCTTCCGTGAGCTAAAACTTCGCGTTGCCTATGAAAAGCCGTCTGAAAAACGTGCTCGTCAACAAGCAGAAGCAATTCGCCGCTCTCGCAAATTGGCTCGCAAGCGCGCCCTTCGCGAAGGTTAAGCAACGTTTTGAGAGCGCCTTAACGCTCTCTAAAACGTAGACTCTCAAAGCCGCTCTGGTTCGCCAGATTGCGGCTTTTGGTGTTTGGATTCGCATTTGGAAATTTGGATGCAGTATGGAATTGGATGAACTGGAAAGCAACTTAGTTCAAGTCACCACAGAAGATGGCTGGATTTTAAAAGCTAACCAATTTTTACCACCAAATTCTGCAACAACGTCCAAAGCAGTGATCGTTATATTCCCTGCAATGGGTGCGCACGTGCGCCCTTATCGCTTCATGGCTTCTGCACTGGCAAGTGTTGGAAACATAGTCCTAACGGTTGATCCTCGTGGTCACGGGGCAAGCACTCCCCATCCAAAACGCGGAATAGACTATGGTTACGACGAGATATTGCAGCAAGATATCCCTGCTATTTTGGTTAAGGTAGCCGACGCTCACCCATCTCTTCCTATCTTTTTGATGGGGCACAGCCTAGGGGGACACTTAATTTCCGCCTTTGCTGCGGAAAACAGGAACGCAGTTGCTGGCACAATCACCCTTACGAGCCCACAGCTTTATTATAAAATTCTTGGCCTGCCGACCATCGTCCTATTTACTGTTTTTGCTTTAATATCGAAGCTGTTCGGGTATTTACCCGGACACCATCTTGGCTGGGGCTCTCCCATTGCACACCGTCAAACTATGGATTGGGTTAATTGGGGTCTATCAGGCACATTTCGCGGCTCCGATGGCCGGGATCTTGAACCGCTCTTAAAGACGACGCCCACTCCCAATTTGTGTATTGGCTTTACTGATGATAAACGCCTTGCCACACCAAAAGCAGTCGCCGCATTTTCACAAATGTTACCGAAAGCCAAAACCACATACTGGTCTCTCTCCCCAGAGGATCTTAGCGCTCAGACATTAGGCCACTTCGATCACTTGAGAACCGGTGCCAAGCTTTGGCCGCGCATCAACGATTGGATTGACGCGCAATTGAACTCCTAACTTCCGTTCATCAACGCCTTTACGACTTCTTCGGTTTCCCGGTTTGCTGGAAATAAGCTTTCCACCATTATCTCTTCTGCAGTGACGTCCTGAGGCGTTCCAAAACTGGCGATTGTTGAGATCCAGGACAAGATATTACCACCTAATTCGAACTCGACTGGTAATACGGGGGGCGCGTCTTGTGTCGCATCATCCAATCTCCATTCAGAAGGAACTCCTGGGTACGCCAATACTTCATGAAGAAGTGCAGCAAGTGGATCCTCATCGCCGGTTCCGCGAACTTGTCTATGAGCCCGATGGATAATATGACTAGCCGTTTTCTCCCAATCTCTCACAATCCGCTTAAAGCCATCTGGGTGCAAAGTCATACGAAGAAGGTTCGCAGGTCCAGACGACCCTCCCATTTGTAAACCGAGCAAGTTCATAAACTTAGCCCCTGAATGATTAATCATTAGAATATCAAAGCATCTATTCATAACCAGAGCTGGATACGGCTCTTGATTCTCCAAAATACAATCCAGAACGCGCTTAACCTGCCCCAACCCCTCTTGATCTAGCGCAGTTTCCTTATAAGCCGGGCTATACCCCGCGGCATTAAGCACTCTATTTCTCTCACGCAAGGGAAGCTTCATAACCTCACAAAGCCTCAGAACCATCTCCCTGCTGGGACGAGAGCGTCCGGTTTCAATAAAACTCACATGTCGGGCTGAACTTTCAGCGGCAAGTGCCAGATCCAACTGACTTAATCCGTGGATCTGCCGCCAGCGCTTTAATAAAACTCCAACTTCAGAAAGTGTCTTGTTTAATGTGGCATTGGACATAGTTATGTCTCCCAACTCCTAAGCAATGTATCTAGTTTAGTGTAGTTCGGATACAGATGACATTACCTCCAAGGTAATTGTGAGCATAACCTCTTACGTCCATATTTGGTGATAGTTTTTCACTAAATGCCAAATAGGGAGCTGGATATGACTGAGACAAACCGCCTTTTGAAAAACACTTTGCTAGTGAATGCGACGAATTCCACAGTCGCAGGACTTCTATGTCTGATCGCAAACGGACCAATCACTCGATTCATGGGACTAAATGACAGCCTCTATCTATATATCATCGGCGTCGGTCTGGTGTTATTTGGCTTAGATGTCGGCTACACAGCTACAAGGAACCCGATAAATGCTAAATTTGTTAAAATGATTATCGGCGCTGACATTGCCTGGGTAATCGCAAGTTTTTTGATCGTCGGCCTAGCCCCAGAATTAATCAGCTCTTATGGCGCGATTTTGGTTGAAGTTATAGCCCTATCCGTTGCCGTTTTCGCAGCCCTTCAAACGATCGGTCTCAAACGAGAAATAAAGAGCCAGCCTCAACACGCTTAAAATAAAAAAGGGCCGCTGAGTTTCCTCAGCGGCCCTTTCCATTTTCTGTAAAGCAGAATTAAAGAGCTTTTGAAATCTCTTCAACCATCTTCTTGGCATCGGCCAAAAGCATCATGGTGTTGTCTTTGTAGAACAAGTCATTATCAATACCGGCATAACCAGATGACATTGACCGTTTCACAAATAGAACCGTTCCGGACTTATCAACATCAAGGATCGGCATACCATAAATCGGGCTTTGCGGATCATCTCGTGCAGCAGGGTTTGTCACGTCATTAGCACCAATGACAAGGGCAACATCTGCAGTCGAGAAATCAGAATTGATCTCTTCAAGTTCAAACACTTCGTCATAAGAAACGTTTGCTTCAGCAAGCAAAACATTCATGTGACCTGGCATACGACCAGCGACGGGATGAATGGCGTATGCCACATCAACGCCTTCCGCCTTCAACATATCACCCATTTCACGCAATGCATGTTGAGCTTGCGCCACAGCAAGGCCGTAGCCTGGAACGATGATCACTTTACCTGCATTTTTCAGAATAAAGGCCGCATCATCGGCAGAGCCAGCCTTATGAGGACGGTCCCCTTTGTCAGCAGAACTTGCGCCCGCATCATCACCACCGAAACCACCAAGGATCACACTGATGAAAGACCGGTTCATGGCTTTACACATGATATAAGACAGAATTGCACCGGAAGAACCCACAAGAGCACCCACAATGATCAAAGCTGTATTTTCCAATGTAAACCCGATGCCAGCCGCAGCCCAACCTGAATAGGAGTTAAGCATAGAGACCACAACAGGCATATCGGCACCACCGATAGGTATGATGATCAAGAAGCCAATAATGAAGGCCAGTATTGTCATACCCCAGAAAATCTCTGGACTTAGATCAACACAGAAGAAAACGATCAAAGCGACAATCGCCAGTCCGATCACCAAGTTCAGCATATGCTGACCTGGGAACGTTACTGGATTACCGGACACAAGGCCTTGCAACTTAGTGAAGGCAATGATTGAGCCTGAAAAAGTGATGGCACCAATAACAACACCAATCGCCATTTCAATTCGGCTCAAAACGGACAATTCGCCACTTTCACCGATAATGCCATAGGCTTCTGGGTTGTAGAATGCGGCTGCGGCCACAAGAACCGCGGCCAGACCAACAAGGGAATGGAATGCGGCGACTAGCTGCGGCATCGCTGTCATAGCAATGCGTTGCGCGATCACGGCACCGATGCCGCCACCGATGACAATACCACCGATAATCCACTCGTAAGACACGACGCTCGGATCAAAGATGGTGACGACAACGGCAATGGACATACCGATCATGCCCATAACGTTACCACGTCGCGAGCTTTCAGGAGATGACAAGCCACGAAGGGCTAGAATGAATAGAATGGCGGATACCAGATAGGCAAGCGCTGTAAAATTAGCTGACACTGGAATTCCCCCTTATTTCTGTTTTTTCTTATACATGGCGAGCATCCGTTGCGTCACAAGGAAGCCACCAAAAATATTTACGGACGCCAAAACGATGGCAACAAAACCAAAGATTTTAGCGATATTTACATCTGCTGGGCCTGCGGCGATAAGCGCACCGACGATAATCACAGATGATACAGCATTTGTTATTGCCATGAGCGGAGTATGCAAGGCGGGCGTAACGCTCCACACCACATAATATCCAACGAAAACAGCCAAGACAAAAATGGCTAATCGGAAAACAGTAGGATCGACCATATCCATGATTAGTTGCCCCCATCATTAAGTAATGGATGAACGACTTTGCCATCCCGTGTCAGGCCAGTGCCCAAAATGATTTCATCTTCCCAGTTCATTTCCAACGCACCAGATTCTTTGTTGATCATGGGAGAAAGGAAATTGTAGAGATTTTTTGCGTACAAAGAGGATGAATCGCTTGCAAGGCGGCTAGGAACATTATGATGACCAATAAGTTTCACGCCACTTTCTGTAACGACAATTTCACCCAATTTAGATTGCGTGACATTCCCGCCATTTTCCACAGCAAGGTCAACAATAACCGAATCCGACTTCATGACAGCAAGCATCTCATCTGTAATCAGAACAGGTGCGGCACGTCCGGGGATCAAGGCTGTTGTAATAACGATGTCTTGTTTTTTGATATGCTCGAAAACAAGTTCCGCTTGCGCCTTTTTGTAGTCGTCGGACATTTCCTTAGCATAACCGCCATCGCCTTCGCCGGTTTCTTCGGACTCAACCATAACAAATTTAGCGCCAAGGCTTTCGACTTGTTCTTTCGTTGCAGCGCGAACATCCGTTGCCGTTACGATCGCACCAAGGCGACGGGCCGTTGCGATTGCTTGCAAACCTGCGACACCAACACCCATAATAAAGACACGGGCTGGGGCAATCGTACCTGCTGCCGTCATCATCATTGGCATGGCTTTGCCATATTCAGCAGTCGCGTCAAGAACGGACTTATAACCTGCCAAGTTTGACTGAGAAGACAACACGTCCATGGATTGCGCACGACTGATACGTGGAACTAATTCCATTGCATGGGCTTCAACGCCTGCATCTGCATAAGCTTGTACTTGTTCTTTATTTTGTAAAGGCGCAAGGACAGAAAGAAGGGTCGCCCCTTTTTTGAACATTGAAAGTTCGTCTGTGCCTTCCGCTTTTGTCAAAGGGCGTTGAACTTTTAAGACGACGTCAGCGTCTTTAAGAGCTGTCGCAGCATCTGTCGCGATAGAGGCTCCTGCATCCTTATAGTTCTGATCAGAGAAAGAACTTGTATCACCAGCACCGGTTTCAACAATAACTTCTGCTCCCAGACCCACAAACTTTTTTACTGTATCAGGAGAAGCTGCGACACGTTTTTCGTGCTCCCGCCGCTCCTTGGGGATAGCGATTTTCATAATCGATCCTCTTTTCTTGTTTTCATTGATAAAGTGGGTGTGATCGACGCCCCCGCAAACGCCAATAGTATATTGAGATCTCTTCTAAACCTGAAAAGACTACCTAAATTAAATTAAAGTAAAAAACATAATTAACATTAGGATGACTAAAGCGATGGTTCCTCTAGTAAACAACTTAACAAATGCGTCAAAAGCCCCTTGTTGTTGTTCAATATTCATATTGCCTTGTTCGTATGACATTATTTTTCCTCATTACATAGGCCGCAATTAAGATTACTTTGCAGTGCAATATATCAAAACTTGGTCCTTGAGCAATAGATTGTAAACATATTGCTCAAAATACCTGCATTTAGGAGGGAAAATAACACGATATATGCCGATGATTGGCTGGTATTTGCGTTCGAATTTTAGAAATCTTTATAGGAAAATAGAGGAAGAGCATGAACCCTTCCTCTGAAATATCCTAGAGGGCTTCAAGCTCATCGATGAACCCTTCAATTACGCTTAAACCCTTAGACCAAAACGCCGGATCAGAGGCATCGAGATTAAATGGAGCCAATAATTCTTTATGGCGAAGCGTGCCCCCGGCTTTCAGCATTTCAAAATATTTAGCCTGAAATCCTTCTTCAGAACCTTGATAAACTGAATATAAAGCGTTCACGAGGCAATCCCCAAATGCATAGGCATATACATAAAATGGGGAATGGATGAAATGGGGAATATAACACCAAAAATATTGGTATTCGTCATGCAAGCGAATGGCAGGGCCAAGGCTTTCTTTTTGAATATCCATCCATATTTCGCCAATCTGATCAGGCGATAGCTCTTCCTTTTGGCGCGCAGTGTGAACACGAACTTCAAATTGATAAAAGGCGATTTGACGAACCACTGTGTTGAGCATGTCTTCAACTTTACCCGCTAACATCACCCGACGTTTGACAGGATCTGTCTCGGCTTCCAGCAACGCCCGAAAAGTAAGCTGTTCACCAAAAACGCTTGCAGTTTCGGCTAAAGTCAAAGGCGTATCAGACAATAGCCCCCCTTGCGGACCAGCAAGTACCTGATGAACACCATGCCCTAATTCATGAGCCAGCGTCATTACATCGCGGATCTTTCCTTGATAATTCACAAGAAGATAGGGATGTGCGCTTGGTACTGTTGGATGCGCAAAGGCACCCGGAGATTTACCGGCCCGAACAGAGGCATCAATCCACGGCTTATCAAAGAACTCTTTGCCCAATTCCGCAAGTTCTGGGGAGAATTTCCCATAAGCATCCAGCACAGTATCACGTGCTTCATCCCAAGGGATCACACGATCATCATCCTCAGGCAGAGGCGCATTTCGGTCCCAATAATCCAACTTTTCTTTACCCATCCACTTGGCTTTTAGCTTGTAATATCTGTGCGACAACCTGGGATATGCATCGGTTACGGCTTTGGACAAGGCATCAACGACCTCATCTTCAACTTGGTTAGAGATATGGCGCATGGACATGGGGGTTTTGGTTTTCCGCCACGCATCTTCGATGGATTTATCTTTTGCCAATGTATTGGTAATCAGGGCAAAAAGCCTCACATTCTCACCAAATACCGTACCAAGGCTTTTTGCGGCCTGTTTCCGTGTTTTTGCGTCAGTGCTGGATAGTAAATGAAGCACCTCTTGCGAGGCCATTTTCTTGCCATCCATATCGAAGCGCAAACCTGCCATAGTCTCGTCAAACAAGCGCATCCACGCACTGCTGCCAGCGATTTCTTTCTCATGCAGCAAGGTTTCAATATCGTCACTTAACTGAAAAGGCTTCAAGGCGCGAACATTTTGCAGCCAAGGCTTATATTTTGCCAAAACAGCATCCGAATATAAGCCTTGAAGTTTCTCTTCATCAATCTTGTTCAGTTCTAGGGTAAAGAACAACAAGTCTGTTGAAATACCGTTCACCCGTTCCTGCATAGTTTGGAAAAACTTTCCAATATCGGGGTCAGACATGTCCCCTGCATAGACAAGATAAGCGTAAGACATGACCCGTCCGATCACTTCGCCAATTGCCTCAAATTCGATAACGGCGGCGCCAAGGTCGCTGCCTGACAAACTGTCCAAATTACCCTTAAATTTTGCTGCAAATTCCTTGGCACGGGCGATAGAATTCTGGATATCCTCCTCAAGTTCCGGAGACGTTGTAGAAGGATATAAATCTGTCAAATCCCATTCAGGTAGATTAGACAAGGCAATTTCAGACATTAGTGCTGGACTCCGAAGGTGTATAGGTTGAGTAGTTCAGATAACGACGTATGACAAAAACACAATAGTTAGCTTACTAGAAAATTAGCGCTGGCTGTTGCAATCGGTTTATTTCTATCCCCTTGCCAAGCTCTCACTCTCATATTCGCAACACGTGCGCCGGTTTTAGTAAAGACTGCAGCGGCATAGGTGTCTTCAAGTTTTGCGGAGCGTAAATATTCAACCGTGATATTGATAATTTTAGGAAGTTGGGTCACTTCCTGTGTTGCCATCATATGAACAAGCGCCGTGCTTTCAAGAAAGGCTCCAACGATCCCGCCATGCAAAGCAGGTAACACGGGATTACCAATGAATTTCTTGTTTTTTGGCAAGACGCAGATGATTTCGCCCTCTTTGTCTTGAACATCCAAACCAAGATAATCAAAATAGGCAATATGTTGCGAAAAAGCATTCCAATTTCGCCCCTCTTTCGCTTCCCTAATCGCCTGCAAAAAACCGTCTGAAGACATTTCAGTCATGAGTTGTCTCCTACCTTAGCCGTCTGAACATTCAACGGCTTGGTTTTTGTTGATCGCATCATAAATGTACTGACGCTATTGGCGATCGGATCATTTCTATCCGTGTGGTAAGCAACCGCTCGAACAAAAGCGATCTGTTTTGTTAAACGATAACATTCTGCATAAGCGCGTAATTCCTCATTAGGCGTTGCCGGCTTCAGATAATCTATCCGCAAATCTAAGGTCGCGATCGGAATATACTTCTTCAATTTGATATAGATGCACATGCCGGAAGCGCTATCGATCAACGTTGTAATGATCCCCCCGTGTAAAACGCCACTTACCGGGTTTCCAGCAAATTTTTCATCATAGGGAACACTCATTGTGACGCCGCTATCTTCCAACTCAAGAACCTTCACACCGATATCACCACATTGCGGAATACCTGTATCGATGATCCCCTGAATTTGGGATATATCAAAACCTTCAGCCATTAGACTAGCTTTCCTTCTTATATTCTTTGTACCAAGCAACAAATTCAGGGAGACCTTTTTCCAATGTTGTCTTTGGCGCGTAACCTACATCTCTTACCATTGGGTCAATATCTGCGAAAGTCTCCTTCACATCGCCCTTTTGCATTGGTAGTAATTCCAACTCGGCAGTAACACCAAGTGTTTTTTCCAACACAGCAACCATTTCCATTAAGGGTTCTGAACGGTTATTCCCAATATTGTATATTTTGTAAGGGCTCTGATCACTGCCTCTGTCTTCGGGAGGACGCGCCAGCACTTTCAAAACACCGCTTACGATATCGTCTATATAGGTAAAGTCCCGCTTCATATCACCTTTATTAAAAATCTTGATTGATTTTTTGTTAAGTAAGGCGTCCGTGAACATCCAGTATGCCATATCAGGGCGCCCCCACGGCCCATATACCGTAAAAAAGCGAAGCCCCGTGGTAGGCATTCGATAAAGGTGGCTGTAGCTGTGAGCCATTAGCTCATTAGATTTTTTAGTGGCAGCATACAGAGAGACAGGCTGATCCACAGATTGATCAACGGAGTATGGAAGTTCTTTATTCCCCCCATAAACAGAACTGGAACTTGCATAAACCAGATGTTCTAAATTATCCAGATTGCGGCAATATTCAAGGATCGTTAAAAAACCATCCAGATTTGATTTCGCATAATCAAATGGGTTCGAAATACTGTACCGGACACCAGCCTGCGCGGCGAGGTGAACAACGCGTGTAATCCCTTTATATTCAGACAGGGCATCATTAAATTCAATATTATCCGAAATATCGATTTTAAGAAAAGTGAAGTCTGCATAGGGGCTCAATTGCTCAAGGCGTTTATTTTTCAGACTTACATCATAATAACTATTCAGATTATCAATCCCGACGACCGCCTCACCCTTATCAAGCAATGCCTTGCAAACATACATACCAATAAATCCAGCGGCACCAGTAACAAGAGTAGTCATAACAGAGATCTTTCTTGATAGTTGATTGAAATATTTTAGTTCAGAAGCACTTATTACACACAAAAGTCAAAAAAAAATTACACGAAATATTCTTTCTTTATGTCAGCACTATTGACCTTTTTTGCTTCCGGTGCTATTTTTCTTATATTATAAAATATAAATTTTCGCGCGCCGGGAGTGAACTATGACGCTAGCTGATGTTTCGTTGAAAGATAAATATGAACTAGAAGAAGGACGCGTATTCCTGACAGGAATCCAAGCGCTCGTACGACTTCCTCTTATGCAAAAGGAGCGAGACAGGGCCGCGGGCCTCAATACAGCCGGTTTTATTTCAGGATATCGGGGATCTCCCCTTGGCGGATATGATCAGGCTTTGTGGCAAATCCGCGAGCAACTCAGTAAAAATGACATTCATTTCGAACCAGGCATAAACGAAGATTTAGCGGCAACTGCGGTTTGGGGAAGCCAGCAACTTAACATGTATAAAGGCGCAAATTATGATGGCGTCTTTGGCCTTTGGTATGGAAAAGGGCCAGGCGTTGATCGCACGGGTGATGTTTTCCGTCACGCTAATTCCAACGGCACCTCTAAATTTGGCGGCGTTTTAGCCTTGGCTGGAGATGATCACGGCATTGTCTCCTCTACCGTTGCTCATCAAAGTGAACATGGTTTCATGGGCTGGATGATGCCTGTTCTTCACCCATCGAATGTACAAGAAGTGTTGGATTATGGATTGCTGGGCATTGAGATGTCTCGTTATTCTGGTCTTTGGGTAGGTTTCAAATGTGTATCCGAGACCATTGAAGGCGGCGCGTCCGTTTATGTGGGGCCAAATCGTGTTCAGATAAAACGTCCTGACATTGAACTCCCCGTTGGCGGTTTGAATATCCGGCCAAAGGATAATCGTTTTGATCAGGAAGTTCGGTTAAACGAACATAAAATTTACGCAGCCCGCGAATTTGCTCGCGTTAATAATCTCGATAAAGTGGTTATGGATTCGCCAAAACGTCGCTTTGGTATCGTAACGACAGGTAAAGCTTACTTAGACGTCCGTCAGGCCCTCCGCGATTTGGGCATAGATGACGCGCTCGCCGCAGATATCGGCCTTACCGTATATAAAGTCGGTATGCCTTGGCCATTGGACCCTACAGGCGTTCGCCAATTTGCCGAAGGCCTTGAAGAAGTACTGGTTGTCGAAGAAAAGCGGGCACTGGTAGAAAACCAGATGAAAGAGCAGCTTTATAACTGGGACACAACTGTTCGCCCCCGGATCATTGGAGAATTTGATGATGAAGGCACCCATATTCTACCCTCAGCCGGTGAGCTTACCCCAGCAAAAGTAGCACGGGTTATTGCTGCACGTATTCGCCGTTTCTACACATCAGAATCCGTAGAAAAGCGGCTTGCATTTCTGGATCAGAAAGAACAGCAGCTAACCTTGTCTCCCGCCAAATTAATCAGAACCCCATTCTATTGTTCTGGTTGTCCCCACAATACGTCAACAGTTGTCCCAGAGGGCAGCCGGGCCGTTGCCGGTATTGGCTGTCATTACATGGTAACATGGATGGACCGAAATACGGCTGAGTTTACACAAATGGGCGGTGAAGGTGTTCCTTGGGTGGGCCAACATCACTTCACGGACGAAAAACATATTTTCGCAAATTTAGGGGATGGCACTTATCACCACTCTGGCCTCCTTGCAATCCGCCAAGCCATCGCTTCAAAGGCCAATATCACCTATAAAATCTTGTATAATGATGCCGTTGCCATGACGGGTGGGCAACCACTGGACGATCAACTAACTCCTTGGCAGATAGCCCAACAAGTAGCGGGCGAAGGGGCGAAAGTTATCCGCGTTGTGACTGACGAGCCTGACAAATACCCATCCAGCACTGCCTGGCCAAAAGGCACAACGATCCATCATCGCGACGATCTTGATAAAATTCAAAAATCCATGCGCGAGATTGAAGGCACATCAATCCTTATTTATGACCAAACTTGTGCGGCTGAAAAGCGCCGTCGCAGAAAACGGGGAACCTTCCCAGATCCAGCCAAGCGCGTATTGATCAATGACCTTGTTTGCGAAGGTTGCGGGGATTGTTCAGTCAAATCCAATTGTATTTCGGTCGAACCACTAGAGACTGAATTTGGACGTAAACGGGTTATCAACCAATCGTCATGCAACAAAGATTTTTCCTGCGTCAAAGGATTTTGTCCAAGCTTTGTGACCATTGAAGGCGGTCAACTTCGAAAAGCCAGCCCAAGTAAATCAAATGACCCATCCGTTGGTCTACCTGATCCAAAAATCATGGAAATAGATAATCCATACAGAATTCTTATCACTGGCATTGGCGGAACGGGTGTCGTGACTATCGGTGCGTTACTTGCAATGGCTGCACATCTTGAAAACAAGGGCGTGACAGTGCTCGATCAGGCTGGTCTTGCGCAAAAAGGCGGTGCAGTTACAAGTCATATCCACATTGCCCCGGAACCTGAACATATTAACGCTGTTCGCATCCCTGCGGGCCGAGCTGATTTATTAATCGGCTGTGATCTGGTGGTTGCGGGATCAGACGATTCCCTTGCAAAACTGGATGTTGGTGTTGCCAATGCAGTCATAAATTCGCACCCAGCGCCAACAATGGATTTCACTCTTAATCCTGATGCTCCTTTTCCGGTTCAAGAAACTTTATCTCATATTGCCCAAGCCGTGGGTAAAGATGCCTGTCATATGATAGAGGCCAGCAACATCGCCACCACATTAATGGGAGATGCCATTGCAACGAACCTCTTCATGTTGGGATATTCTTTCCAAAAAGGATTTATTCCTTTGTCGTTGGAAGCATTGATGAGGGCAATCGAGCTGAACGGTGTTGCGATTGAGTCCAACAAACGCGCCTTTGCCTGGGGCCGCGCCATGGCCCATGATCCAGAAAGTGTTCTTGCGGAAGTTACCAAATTGTCTGGCCCGCAAGATATTTTGCTGCCATCAGATGATCTTGAGGAAATGATTTCCCGTAGAATGGAATTCTTGAGGGACTATCAAGATCGTAAATATGCCGTTCGCTTTCAAACAATGATCCGTAAAATTCAGAAAGTTGAGCATAGACAATTCGCCTCTAGCAATGATCTTACACGCGCGGCGACGCGATCTTTATTCAAACTGATGGCCTACAAAGATGAATATGAAGTCGCGCGGCTATACTCCCAAACAGGCTTTTTTGACAAAGTGGATCGAATGATGGAAGGGGATTATAAGGTAAAATTCAATCTCGCTCCTCCTCTATTCGCCAAAAAAGATTCTGAGACCGGACAACTGCTAAAGAAAGAGTACGGCCCTTGGGTTGCTAAGGCATTTGGAACCCTCGCCAAGTTTAAAAGCATTCGAGGAACAGCTCTTGATCCATTTGGGTATACGGCAGAACGCCGCACCGAGCGCGCATTAATTGGCGAGTTCGAAAAAACTTTAGAAACAATACTAAGTGGGCTGAAAAGTGACAATTATGCAGTTGCAAAAGAAATTGCTGAACTTCCTATGAATGTACGCGGATATGGTCACGTTAAAGAAGCGGCCATTAAAACCTACAGACTGGAAAGCGATCACCTTATGACCGCGTTCCACGATCCTGCCCAGCAAACAGCGGCTGCGGAATAAAGAGAACTAAAGATCCAATTGGCCCTCAATCTCTGGGTTAATTGGATCTTTTTCCATATTTGTATTTCCCCTATTTTAATAAAAAAGAGGATTACAAATGCTTGAACTCCGTCCCAATTGTGAAACCTGTGATAAAGACCTGCCAAATAACGGGCCGGATACTTTTATATGTACATTTGAATGCACTTTTTGCGCAGATTGCAACGAAAGCACTCATAAAGGCACGTGCCCCAATTGCGGGGGAAATTTGGTATTACGGCCAACTCGCCCAGAAAAACTAATGGCTAAATTCCCACAAAGCACAAAGCGGGTATTGAAAAAAGACTAAGTTGAGTTTTTGGACTTCCCTTTTCTCCGCCTTTTTCTTTGTGATTTTGAGATTGGCTTTATAGGTGCGTGTTCTTTCCCTAGCAAGGGAGATAGCCCCTTTAGCATTGCAGTGATTAATCGCGCGGCCTCTGTGTTGATTAAGGCCTTCTCATCGCTCCCCTTTGCTGCGGTTTCATGGCGTGTTATTGCGGAACCTAAAAGTTGGGAAACCTCCTCCGCTGTCATCACCCCTTTCATAACGCAGTGTTGTAGCAGCAATTCAGTGATCGTAAGGGCCGCAAAGCCCGCCGTATCGATCGAAAAATCTTTCATCTACCACCCCATAGAAAAAGGCCGACCTTAAAAAAGATCGGCCCAATACACTTAATAGATGATATTTTAGTTACAAGTACTACTCAGACGGAACGGCGTTCCAAGATCCATCCAGCGCCAAATACTCACTGCCCTCATTGCGGTAGAAGCTCTCTGCGCCACTTGCCTTAAGGGTTTTCAACATGGCGGGAAGTTCTTGTCCAGCGGCCTCAAGCTTCGCAATCACTTTAGAAGGATTAAGCTGATCAAGAAGTTCAAACGGTCCTTTGCCCCAACCGAAACCCCAACGCATGGCACGATCGATATTAACCACATCATCAGAGATTTGAGGAACAAGATCGGCAGCATAAAGAAGTGTACCACCCATAATATCCCAAACCAGCTTACCTTCAGCATCATCGCTAAAGAACACATCTTCAGAATTTTGATGCGCCGCCTCTAGAGTGATTTTCTCAGCGGTACGCCAATCTTCATTCTTAAGGTCGAAAATCTCTTTGGTTTTTGTGCCATCCTCGGCAACATTCAGACGATAAAAACCGCCTCTTGTTTTACGGCCAAGCTGCTTGCGATCCAGCATTGCCTGCTCTTCGGGAGGGAAAGAAGTAAAGTCCTGTCCCACGTCAGTTTTTGGCAAATTGACATTCAGGTTTTTACCGACCAAATCCATAATGTCCAAACCGATAAGATCGATAAGGCCATAAAGACCGGTTGGAGGCAGGCCTACAGGTTTGCTGAGAAGGGCATCCACCTGTTCCATGCTCATACCAGATTGAACTGCGGCCCGTGCTTTATGCAAGCCCGACAACATGAAGAAACAGCCAATACGGTTACCAATAAAGTTCACTGTATCCTTGGCATAAACGACGCCTTTACCAAGCTTGTTACCGCAAAAATCAGCCAACGCGTCTGTCACGTCTTTAGTCGTATCTTCCCCTGGGATCAATTCCATCAAACGCATGATTTTTACAGGATTAAAGAAATGCGTAACCACAATGTCTTTCCGAAGGCGGGCTGGCATCCCTTCAGTAATGTCTTTAAGCGGAATACCAGATGTGTTTGTTGAAATAACAGAACCGTCGCGGCGCAGGGGCTCCAACTTTTCAAACAATTCCCGTTTAACGGCAACATCTTCAACAATGGCTTCGCAAATCCAATCATAGTCACCGATTTTTGCCAAATCAGTATCAAAACCACCCAATTTAATACGATCAGCAGATGCTGGGTCTTCAAAGGCAGGCGGGCGAATGTTCTTCATGCGCTCAAAAGACGCCTCAGCCGCGGCTAAAGTCACATCCAGCAACAATACATCAGCTCCGGCATCAGCAGACGCTGCTGCAATCCCTAACCCCATAGTACCGCCACCAAGAACCGCTACTGATTTCACTTCTCTCGTCATACCACTTCCTCATCATTCCTCGGCCACAAGACCAAATAAAAACTTGAAGCATGAAGTACCATTTGAGGACGGAAATTTAAACAGAAATATGCGTTACAGTTCTACGCCGCGCCGCGCTGCGTATCCTTTGCACCCAATACGCTGAACGTGGCGTTCGTTCTGGCAACGGGTTTCCCGTCAGCCGTTACCAAGCAATTGGCGAAACACAGGGTCCGACCAGTTTTTATAACTTCTGTATCAAATAGAACCCATTGACCAATACGGGCGGAGGACAGAAAATCTGTCGCCAAATTCACAGTCACCAAACTTGATATATCTGAAGATGCCTCCACGCATGATATGCCCATTGCAATATCTCCAAGGGCAGCAATCAAGCCCCCATGAACGAAACCACGACTATTTGTGTGTGGCGCGGCTGCCATTATTCCTAACTGGATATTATGTTCATTCCGTTTGGAGAAAATTGGTTCCCACGGAGCTGTAAAATCGCTTTTTCTGAAGTGGGGCTCAAAACCTTCTGGTAATTCCATTGGTGGGTATCCTTTTTTGTTTATTGAATTATATAGACCAGTTGTTATAATAATGCAAATGACTAAGGATTATTGAATAATGGCCGCTGCAAATTCCAAACAACATCGAAGAGCTCTCATTCAGACGACTATTCGTCTGCTGCGAAAGCAGGGATATGCGGCAACCGGCCTTAGTGAAATCCTGAAAATCAGCAAGGCACCCAAGGGGTCCCTGTATTATTATTTTCCGGGCGGAAAGGAAGAATTAGCAGCCACGGCTGTAACCGCCGCCAGCAAAACAGTTCTGGAAACTCTTGAGAAACTAGAGCACACAACGAGTTCGGCATCTGATTTCATATCACGATACTGCACATTGCTCATCGGCTGGATGGAGTTGTCTAATTATGCAGAAGGATGTCCGATCTCAACAACCTTGCTTGAGATGGTTCCACAGTCAGATCTTATAAACAAAGCAGGGCAGAATGGTTTTGCTAGCTGGAAGTCGGTTTTTATTCGTATTTTCGAACGAGATGGAATGAAGGCGCAAGAAGCTCTGGAAAAAGCAACATTCCTAATGGCAGCCATTCAAGGCGCGCTTCTTCTGTCCCGAGTGGAGCAGTCGTCCAGCCCTTTAAAAGGGATCGGAAATCAAAAATCTTTTTTCTAAAACTTAAAGAAGCGTACTATTTGAGAGCTTTGCTTGCTTCCAGGTAAGTATTGCAGACTTCCTGCTTTTCTTTATTCCCCTCATTTTTCTTCATGCAAGCTTGATATTGTTCAACTAATTCCATCCGACGGACTGTTTTTTCTTCTTCCGCTCTGGCTGCATCTTCTTGAGGGGTGGAGCAATTGGATACAACAAATGTCATCACAACAAGTGCTAATAATTTAGTTAACTTCATCAGAATTCATCCCAGTCAAATAAAATGAGTTTCATTAAATATACAGGAGATACCCGAAGAGAACTCAACGGGCTCAATTACAGAAATGAATAATCAACTTCTTTAGTTGCATAAAAACTAACATAACTCTCACAGTCAGGGCAAATAGACTTTCACATACAAATAATTCAATTGGACTTATTCACCGACATGCATCTTATTCAGATAAAGCCCTTAAATATGAATTTGGCGTCACACCATACACGGATTTAAACCTGCGGTTAAAATGGCTCAAGTCTGCGAACCCATAATCATAAACAACATCATTTAAAGAAGAAGACTTATCCAGCGCTTTTCGAGCCTGATTAACCCGGTAATTTAGGACATATTGGTAGGGAGTGACACCAACTTGCTCGCGAAATAAACGGAGAAAATGGAATTTGGAAATATTAACTTCATCGCTTATCTCATCCAGCGTTATTACCCCTCGGATATTCTCCTGGATATAGTCTCTGGCTTGTGAAATAAGTTTATCCACAGAGCTCATCGTTCGACCTTCATTTACTTTTCCATAACGTCCAACAAGAATGTCAGCCATTTTAAAAAGTTCGGACTCTTGCTCTAGTGGGTCTACCTCCCCGTCCCCTATATTTTTCGCCAAATTTATCAAGCTATCACTTAAACCCGCATAATCGACCACTGCATCAGACAAATGTATTTCCTGACTATTGGGAAGGCCCGCAGCGCCGAAATATTGCTTCATCAAATAGGCAGGTACATAAAGCATAAAATAGCTGAGAGTGCTCTTCCCCCCTGAATTGCCATCGTGAATGTCTTCTGGATTAAATAGAATAACATCCCCTGGGTTACTTTGATGATATTCACTTTGACTAAAAAAATTCTGTTGGCCAGATAAGGTGACCCCGAATGAGTATTCTTCATGAGAATGACGGGAATAATTAAACCCTTCCATCTGTGCATGCAAAAGAGTGACGCCCTCAAGACATCGGCTTTTTTGAAACTCAAATTTCTCCGAATTCGCCATCAATCACCAACGGTATATATTAGGGGTGCATTTTCGCACCCTTGGTTATTTTATCCACAATTTTTTTATTGGCAACAAGGCCAATTCCGACGATGTTGGCTGTGTCGGGCGAATATTCCTTAAAGACCGCACGATTTGCATCATCATGTCCCGATGAAAACATTTCCTCGATATATACCGCTGTTTTTACGTTCCGTGACAAGGCGCGTGAATGTATTTTTCGCAAAACATCCCCATCCGCAGCCAAAACAATAATTGGCTGAACTGAAAGACTAGAGAATTGATTATTTAATGCATCCACATATGGCTCTCCTGCCATTTGAGGATTTTCAGACATTATTCCCGTCGCAAGAAAAGCTGTCACGTTCAACTTCTGCCAAGTCAGTAGATCCTGCCTGATAATGATTGCAGTTTTCGTTTCAAATTCCATTAATTTTCTGCCTGTTTCATCAAAATTTTTTCCAATTTAGGGAAAGGCAAATCCAAAATCTTGGACATTATTGCTATTTCTGGTGCAAGTTCAAAAAAGACATAAAAAAAGGCCGCTTTTTGTTACAAAAGCCGCCCTTTAAAATCTTTAGTTTACTGATCTTAAATCAAGACGCTTCCTGCTCTGGAAAATCACGTTCAGCATCATCAGCATTCTCGCCGCCCTCTGCGGTCACGTCATCAAGCATGCCCAAAGCGTGCTTATACAGGTCAATCATATATTCCTGCTCTTGATACTCCGCTTTGTCCATCTTACGAAATTTGAGGATTGCGCGCATGGCTTTCACGTCAAAGCCGGTGCCTTTTGCTTCCGCAAAAATTTCTTTCAAATCATCAGAAAGTGCTTTCTTTTCTTCTTCCAAACGCTCAATGCGCTCAATGAAAGACAATAAGTGATCCGCAGCAACGCCGCCCACATCAACCATGCTCATACCTCGTTTACGTCAAATTCCAAGTGGATTCATATTTTTCTGAAGGCTGGTGTAGCATTTTTTTCCATCAGCCGCACAAAATTTCAAAATTTTTGTTGAATTAATGCCCCGGATGGCTTTTCTTCATTTTTTCCATTTGCTCATCCGTCGCCGCTGTTTGATGTTTGGCTTTCCATTCATCGTAGGGCATACCATAAACAATTTCTCGGGCGGCTCCTTTATCGAGCTCAATTCCCTTTTCTACAGCCGCTTCCTGATACCAGTTCGACAAACAATTTCGGCAGAATCCTGCTAAATTCATCAAATCAATATTTTGAACATCATCTCTTTCTTGAAGATGCTTACGAAGTCGCCTGAAAGCCGCAGCTTCTAATTCCAGCGTTGTCTGATCAGTCATTTTCCCACCTGTCTATATATCTATTCTTAGTTTAGCCCTGTCACCGTCTCTTTCAAGACCTGATCGACAACTTTATGCAAAGCTTCCCTGTTTTTCAGACCAGCCTCTTTCGCTTTATTGAATACCTTCAACTGGCGTTCAGCAGATGTACCCCGCGCAAGGATTGTCCGGACATGGAGTACTTCTTTTGTGCAGCCCAAGGCGTCGGCATCTTCTTCGACCAAACCAATAATTTCTTCAATCAAATCTTTAGTTGGCACTTGTCCCGGTATTCCAAGATCAATCAAGCTTCCCTCAACTCCAAATCTTTGAGCTAACCAACGGTTTTCCGCAACCAAGGTTTGAGGATAGACACGCCATCTTTGATTTTTCCGCCGCAATCGATAGAGCATCCGCAAGAGGCAGGAATATAGAGCTGCAATACAGAGCGTATCTTCTGCCAAAGAACACACATCCGTCATCCGCATTTCAAGAGTAGGGAATTTGGCAGAGGGCCGAAGATCCCACCAGATTTTTGACGCATCTTCAATGGAGCCCGAAGCCACCATTATATTAATCAGCCTTTCATATTCGCCATAACTATCAAATCTGTCGGGGACGCCTGTTCTAGGCAGACTGTCAAAAACACTGAGGCGATAAGATTTAAGTCCGCTCACCTCTCCTCTCCAAAAGGGGGAGGATGTACTGAGGGCAAGTAAATGAGGGAGAAAATAGGAAACCTGATTCATCAGATCAATCCGAACTTCCGGATCCTCAATACCGCAATGTACATGCATGCCGCATATCATCAGACGCCTGACGACAGCTTGCAAATCCTGTGCGATGATGTCGTACCGTTCTTTTGCTGTGTGTTTGAGCAAATGCCAGTCGGCAAAGGGATGCGTCGATGCGGCCATAAGCCCAAGACCGTGGTTCCGGGCAACTTCGGATACGGTGGATCGTAGCTCGAATAAAGCCTCGCGCGCTTCACCGATATTTGTGCAAACAGCGGTTCCTATCTCAATTTGTGAGCGTAAGAATTCTGGTGTCACTTGATGTTGAGGAAGCCGCCTCTGACATTCTGCTAAAATTTCCGGAGGCGGATCAAGCGCCAAATCCCGTGTTTCAGGATCAACCAGCAGATACTCTTCTTCAATACCAACAGTAAAAGAGGGCGCTTGCTGCTTAATCATCATCATCTACTTACCTTCTGTCGGAACTTTACGAGAGCGCACGTCTTTTCAGGAGCTGATTAATCACATCAACCATAAGATTTGACCATAATTCAGCACCGTGATGGGTATCAATCAAGTCCTGGCGGATTTCGACCACAACATGAGGAATACCGCGGTCCGTACCATGTGTATTCATCGTATAGCCGTATGGTTCCTGCGCAGAATAAGGCTCATTATCCCCTACAATCAACGCTGGATTCTTACGCAAAATCTCTAACATAGGGGCGGAAATTCGGTCATCGTCAGCCCATAGGACGCCAACATGCCACGGACGCTCAAACCCGTTCATAATCGGCGTAAAACTATGCATTGAAATAACCAGCGGTTCCGCATTATTTTCCACTGTTTTATCAAGCAAAGCAGAGACTTTATCATGATAAGGCGTAAAATAGTGATCAATGCGTTTTTGCTTATCCGCTTTACTTAAGCCCTCATTTGCAGGAACCCGAACGCCGTCGCTCTCAACGGGCATAGCAGCAGGATCATCGTTGTATCTATTGGGATCAATCAACAGACGCGAGAAAGTTGAAAAAATAGCCGTTGCACCCAGCTTCGCACTCATCCGGGCAGTAACATCCTCAATGCCAATGTCCCAAGCAACATGTCGTCGCAGTAACGCGGGATCATCGATACCGAGCGCCCCGAACTCTTCAGGAATGTGTCTGCTGGCATGATCCGCAATCAAAAAAATCGGAGAAATACTCTCTTCATTCATTATTTTAAAGGGTTTAGGCATGGAATAAATACAGACAATGAGAAATCAATGATATTAAAGAGATATCATATCTCACATTTCAAGAAATAAGAAAAGGATTTGAACGCCTTGGCGTTTAACTATGCCATCTTTCTTCGATCGCCCGTGCGATACCCACAAAATCAGCTTCATCTTCCATCATTCCGCCGGGCGCCAACCACCAGTCTGCCATTTCGTTATTAAGATAACCAACAGGATCTGATACGCCTTGCAGCCCCAATTCTTCTATTCTGGAAACGGCCCACTCATAAGTGTAAAGCTTCCCCTCTTCCAACGGACGCTTAGGCAACGTAACCGTTATTTGTTTTTCTTCTGACAGTGTTCTGTGCGTATTCCGTCGTATTGAAGCAGGAGTTTTAAATGGGTTTGATGGCCGAACACGCCCTATTACAAGGCAACTTTGAATAATCTTGTGCCGCATAAGCTTGAATAATGGGGTAATATGAAACCGAAATTCAGCTACCACAACACCAATACAATCTGCGATAAACATGAGCGATTTATCGCCTAAATCATATGCTTTTCTTACCATGTAGTTGCGAATCCGATTACGATCTTTATTAACTCTCTCAATGGTAGTGTTTGACACTGATCCTGTTAATTTTTCCTTAACGACCAATAATCATATGATTAAATTTTGAGCCAATTCACCTTTTCACGCGAATTCATACCAAAATATACATTTATGAAAACATACGAAAACAAAACGAAAGAAAATCAATGCTATTTTACTTTTCATACGCCCACAAAAGTGTTAGTCTCACTAAAGTTCGAAATAATTCGGTAATATACTGGGTTTATTAGATAATAATTCTATACTTTATCCTATCTATTCATAAGAAGTTCAATAATGCGCAGACTTCGGAAAACCAAAATCGTTGCTACACTAGGCCCTTCTAGCTCAGATGCGGAGATGGTTGAAAAACTCCATCTTGCTGGAGCGGATGTATTTCGCCTGAATTTTAGTCATGGGGAAGCAAGTGACCATAAGTCTCGCTACGACATCATTCGGAACCTTGAGAAAAAAGCAGGACGCCCTATTGGGATTCTTGCTGATCTGCAAGGACCAAAGATCAGGGTAGGACGCTTCGCCGAAGGAAGTGTTGAGCTTGAAAAAGGGGCCAAATTTCGACTTGACCTGTTGGATACAGATGGTGACATCAACCGGGTATCTCTTCCTCATCCGAAAGTAATGTCCTCTCTTGAAGAAGGAGCTGACCTTCTCCTTGATGACGGCAAACTGAGGCTCACCGTTTTAAAGGCTGAGCCGGACTTTGTTGACTGCGAAGTTATTATTGGTGGCAAACTGTCTGACCGAAAAGGCGTTAATATTCCAAATACAATTGTGAATATGAGTCCGCTGACCGACAAAGATCGTCGCGATTTAGATTACGCATTAGAACTTGGCGTCGACTGGGTTGCCCTCAGCTTTGTTCAGCGTGCTGAAGATATTGCAGAGATCAAAAAAATCGTCGCTGGCCGTGCAGGTGTCATGGCCAAAATCGAAAAACCAACTGCCGTTGAAAATCTGGATGGTATTATTGAACTTTCAGATGCAATCATGGTCGCGCGCGGTGATCTTGGTGTAGAAATTCCACTGCAAGAAGTCCCTTCCATTCAAAAGCTTATTATCGGAAAAGCAAAGGAAGCTGGAAAACCTGTGGTTGTTGCAACCCAAATGCTTGAAAGCATGATCACATCCCCGGTACCAACGCGCGCTGAAGTAACAGATGTCGCCAATGCCATATATGATGGCGCTGATGCCGTTATGCTTTCTGCCGAAAGTGCGGCAGGCGATTATCCGACGGAGGCCGTCACAATGATGAGCGACATTGCCGTTGAGACCGAAAAAGATCCAAATTACCGTAAAATCATGGAAGCAAAGCATGGCTCCCTTGAAGCCACGACAGCGGACGCCATTAGTGCAGCCGCCTCACAAGTGGCCCATACGATTAGCGCCTCCGCTATTGTAACTTATACAACATCTGGCTCCACAGCATTGCGGGCATCAAGAGAACGCGGGGATACGACAGTTCTGGCCCTCACTCCTTCTTTGCACACTGCGCGCAGATTGGCTCTCGCATGGGGATTACATTGCGTTCACACAAAGGACGCTGAAAACTTTTCTGAGATGGTTGAGAAAGCATGTAACACTTGCTTTAAGGAAGGATTTGCGCGGCCAGGAGATCGGATTGTTATTATGGCTGGCGTACCATTTGGAACACCGGGATCAACTAATATCTTGAGAATTGCTTGGGTTGGCGAGAAGCCTTTATCCTAACAACAGAGATGGAGGGTTAGATTTTACTGCCCTCCAACTTTATCCGCAAATATTGAATTCTGTTGGAAATTACCGTCATATGCGGATTAATTTCAATGGCCTTCTCGAAAGCCCGAAGCGCTTTATCCAACTGTTCCAACCGCTCATAAATATGACCTAGGCCCGCCAACGCACCAAAGTGACGCTGCTCTAGCGCTAGCGTTTGACTAACATCTTCAAGCGACCCTTTTAAATCTCCAAGCAAAAACCGAGCTGTCGCCCTTTTATTCCACGCTTCGGCATAGTGTGGGTCCATTTCTATGATGGCAGTAAAAAGAAAGACCGCTTGTTTAAATCCACCCGACATCATTTGTTGCACGGCCTGAAACATCAGTAAATCAACTGTGTCACTTCCCGAAGCGAGCCAAATTTCCCAAATAGATTGCTCGATGACCTCTGCATCCATACCACTATTCGTTTTAAGGAGATTTTCAAATAAAGGTTCAAGTCGCTGATCATCCTGCCGAGCTGCAACAGAGCCAATACTAAAGATCAAAACCAATTTTAGTAACAACAACAATTTAATATATCTCATATTTTTTATATAGCGCAGATATTACGCCAGACAAAAAATAAACAATACAATAAGGCTTGCGTCACATTTGACTAATTTCATTGGGCTTTGGTCCACCACTTGCCCAGTCAAGCAGTTCAACTGTGTGAACAACGGGAATTTCCATTCCAGACCCTATCTGCGCAATACATCCAATATTGCCAGCTGCGACAACATCAGGCGCCACAGCAGAAATATTTTTGATTTTACGAGACTTCAACCGTCCTGATAATTCGGGTTGCAGCAGGTTATAAGTTCCCGCCGACCCACAGCAAATATGGGCCTCTGGGATGGGTAGCACCTCAAAACCGGCCTTCTTGAGCAATTCAGCCGGCGTGTCTTTAATTTTTTGACCATGCTGCAAGGAACACGCCGAATGATAAGCGACGCGCAACTTAGGATTAAAATCTTCGAAATCGAGATCTAACGTTGCAAGAAACTCGCTAACATCCATAGCAATGGATGCGACATCTCTCGCTATATCCGACATATCAATGTCTTCTGCAAACAGATGACCATAATCTTTAACGGTGGTACCGCAGCCGGATGTATTAATAATAATGCCATCTAGACCACCAGATTTCATTTCAGCGTGCCATGCCTCAATATTATTTCTAGCGAGATCAAGCGCAGGGTCTTGCTTCCCCATATGAAGCGGCAATGCCCCGCAACAGCCCGCATCAGGGGGAATAATCACCTCCACATTGTGACGTTGCAATATACGGATGGTTGCATCATTAATCTGGGGTGATAGCACCTTCTGCGCACATCCCGTCATCAAGATCACCCGCTTATGGGTCATTTTTGCCGTATGAACAGGAAGCTCATCTAGCGTTGATTTTTTTGGAAGAGAGGCCGGTGCCATTTCAAGCATTGCCCGTAGGCGCCCTGAAAAAATGCCCGACAGCGGCTTCACAATAGCCGCACCGCGAAGCGCCAACCGAAACAGATTTGGTTTTGGTAAAATTAACCCCAAAGCTGCCCGCAAAGCACGCTCAAACATCGGCCTTTTATAGGTGCCGTCAATATATTGGCGGGCATGATCCACCAAATGCATATAATCCACTCCGGATGGACATGTGGTCATGCAAGACAGGCAGGATAGGCATTGGTCTATATGTTTAACCGTCTCAGCGGGGGCAGGCTCCCCACTTTCCAACATTTGCTGGATCATATAAATGCGCCCCCGCGGGCTATCGCGTTCATCTCCAAGTTCAGTGTAGGTGGGGCAAGTGGCGGTACAAAAACCACAATGAACGCATTTGCGTAATATCTCATTGGATTGCGCAAATTGTGGATCTGCTAATTGAGCGAGAGAGAAGTTGGTTTTCATCGGTTATGACTCAACAATTGGATACATGCGTTCAGGGTTTAAAATTCGCTGAGGGTCATATCCCTCTCGAATACGCTCAGAAATTTTTGCAATCACTGAATTTTGTGGCTGGAAAGGAAGAACCTCTTTTCGAAGTTTTTCCGACGCCCGAATTAGTGTCGCATGACCACTTCCCTTCAAATTCTGACGAATGACCACGTCTCCCGCATTATCAACGCCTTCAGGAACAGAAACCCAAACAAGCCCTCCCGCCCAATCAAGGAAATATTCAAGCCCCGATAATGACGAACTGATTGCCTTTATAAAAGCGGGTGCATTTGAAGGGGGAATAGATATTTTCCAGACATTGGATGTCTGGTTTTCTGAAAATGGCCGAACATCAGACAAATATTTCCATAAAGTGCTCGACCGATGGCCATGCAACTCCTCTACACGCCCCAGCCCCTCAAACATCTTTAACAAAGCAGCACACCGATACTCAACGGAAGGGGCAGGACCTTCGATTTTAAGAGCAACAGCCGAGACATCTCCCTCCAGATAGTCAATTCCAGTTTTTGACGCAATTTTTGGGGGCATATACGCCGCGGCACTCACTTCATGAACAGACGACATGGCATCTCGCATTAGGGCGACAGACGCCTCTAACGTAATCCCGTAGACCAAAACTGTTCTGATTTTTTCAGGCTTTGGCAGCACTTTAAATGTTAAGCTTGTGCAGATAGCAAGGGTCCCATAACTGCCTGCTACAAGTTTACACAAATCATAACCGGTAACATTCTTCATCACACGGCTACCAGTTTGAAAAGCTTCTCCGCGCCCCGTAAAACCGTTTACCCCGAGCAAATGATCACGGGCTGCCCCTGCTTTAATTCGGTTGGAACCGGATAGGTTAGGGGCAAAAATGCCGCCCAGTGTCCCAAGCCCCGCAGCTTGCCCCAGTAAGGGTCCATAATCTGGTGGTGTGAAGGCGAGTTGCTGCCCCGACGCTCCCAGCTCCTCTTCTACCAGAGTAACCAGCGTTCCTGCCTTGGCCTTCATAACCAACTCGGCAGGTTCGTACATCTCAATCCCACTCAGCCCTGACAGGCCCAGTTTAGCGTCGACATTCATAGGACGACCAAGTGTCGCCTTACTGTTGTTCCCGGCAATACTTAAGCGCTTATTGTTCGACAGTGCCCATTGCAAAAGATCCGATACTTGATCTTCTGCGGTAATGTTAAAATTTTCCATCGTTTAGAACCTTGGGATATCAGGGAAAGGAAGTGCGCCATTATGGACATGCATTTTACCAAGCTCGGCGCAGCGGTGCAGTATAGGAAAGACCTTACCGGGATTGAGTCGTCCATCCGGATCAAAAGCACATTTCAAGCGCTGCTGTTGCTTCAAATCGGCTTCTGAAAACATTTCATTCATCAAGTCCCGCTTTTCAATACCAACGCCATGCTCTCCCGTTAGGACACCACCGACTTCAACGCAAAGTTTCAAAATATCAGCACCAAACTGCTCACATTTTTCGAGCTCACCCGGAATATTCGCATCGAACAAGATTAGCGGATGTAAATTCCCATCTCCCGCATGGAATACATTTGCCACTCGCAAGCCATAATGCTCAGACAACTCCCCCATCCGGGCCAACACTTTAGGCAACTGATTGCGCGGGATCGTGCCATCCATGCACATATAATCCGGTGATATACGACCTATGGCCGGAAAAGCCGCTTTTCGTCCAGCCCAGAATGTTAATCTCTCTTCTTCACTTTGGCTCAGCTTGATAACTGTGGCCCCGCATTCCTTAGCGATTTTCTCAATAGCTTGATTGTTATGCTCAATCTCGATTTCCGGACCATCCAGCTCGACAATCAGTAAAGCTTCCACATCTAACGGATATCCAGCATGGCAAAATTCTTCAGCAGCGTGAATAGCGTAATAGTCCATCATTTCCATACCGGCAGGAATTATTCCGGCACCAATGACCTTCCCTACACAATCACCCGCCTGTTCACTTGAGGGAAAACCGATAAGTTGGGCAGAGATATGCTTGGGGCTTCTAAGTAACCTAACTGTCACTTCGGTAATAACACCTAACAAACCTTCTGATCCTGTCACCACCCCCATCAAGTCATAGCCTTCGGCGTCAAGATGCTTTCCGCCAAGTTGGATAGTATCGCCGTCCATTGTGATCATTTCGACCCCAAGAACGTTATTCGTCGTCAGGCCATATTTAAGGCAATGTACGCCCCCTGAATTTTCCGCGATATTGCCACCAATCGTACAAGCGATCTGGCTGGATGGATCTGGGGCATAATAGAAGCCATCGGCTTTCACAGCATCAGTAATAGCAAGATTTGTGACACCGGGCTGTACAACAGCACATCTGTTATCGTAATCGACCTCAATAATCTTGTTAAATTTCGCAAGCCCCAAAAGCACCCCATCGGCCAAAGGTAGGGCGCCGCCAGACAAGGAAGTTCCTGCCCCGCGCGGTACCACATTCACCCCTTCAGCCTTACAGAATTTAAGAATTTCGCTAATTTCTTGCTTGGTCTCTGGCAATACAGCGACCATGGGTAATTGTCGATAAGCACTCAGGCCATCACATTCGAATGCCCGAAGACCTGCCTCTTGGTCGATCACCCCATTTGGATTTTGAACAATTTCTTTAAGCCTGCGGACCAGCATGTCTCTTTTTTCAAGAACTGATCGATCTGGAAGTGGCATTTTCACGATGGGGCCCTACTCTCTTACAATGAGGGCGTAGTATAGCAGAGAGTAGACACAAAAAAACCGCAGCTGACGAGCAGAGCGGTTTTTTTCACGATCCAGAAAATCTTCGGTCCAGAAATTCACCTGGCGAGATTCAATCGAAAGACTAAGTAAATTAGCCCTGACGCGCTTTAAAGCGTGGATTAGTTTTATTGATAACGTAAACCCGTCCTTTACGACGAACTACGCGGCAATCGCGATGCCGTTTTTTGGCGGACTTAAGTGAATTGATTACTTTCATGGTACAGACCCCAAAAAAATGTTCTTTAAATTGAAGCCGGAACATACTGAGCACTCGACCGTCTGTCAATGAAGAAAAAACGTTTAAATGCAATAGTTTCCAAAAGTCGAGATTTCTTCTCGATTCCCCCTAGGCAAACCCAGACTTCAGTGCGAAAGGCGCGCAATCTAAGAACCTAAGGGCCTCATTCTTCGTCAAGATTCAGCATTTTCAAGGACACTTAAGAATCTTGTATTCCTGCTGACTTACTAAATAATTTCAGCCGGAACCCGCGCATAAACTCTGAAAACCTTCAAGGAACCTGATTCCATGGCCTTAACTCTTGCAGTCCACAATTCACCTTCTCTCAAAACCCAATTGTGAAGATGGCCACTTTTGGCACCCTTACTTGTCTGCAGAGCATAATCAGAGAATGCCTTTAGGACATTCGCTTTATATTCGTCAGTCGTGTCTTCTGCAATGCTCACCTCAAAACCAGCCTTGGTAAGCATTTTTCGGGCTTGTTTCACATCAAGTAAATGCGGCCTATCCGGTTCAGCAGCAAACCATTCCTGAATAGCCGGGTCATCTTCTCCCACACCATCCAACATATAGTCTGACATCATGAACTGACCTTCAGCCTTCATCATACTATGAATTCTGTTGAAGCAGGTTTGCTTGTCTTTTACGCAAAAGAGCGCTTCTGATGCATAAGCCACATTTGCAGATTTCTCTTTGGGCTTAAAATCTTCAAAATCACTTTTGATATATTTGATATAGCGGAACATACCTGCCATTTTGGTCATCTCGCTACTCGCATTGACCAAATCGTCGTCTTCTTCATAAGCATCGACATAGGCTTCAAACTGATCGACAACCCAGTGAGCAAAACCACCCAAACCAGATCCAAGCTCTGCCACACTCATTGTTTTATTCACGCCCATAGGCATGGTCAATCGCGTTTTGACATTATCAGGAATGCAGCGCGTCATTCCATCGCCAAACAAAGTAATTACAGATTTTTGGCGGCTTGCAGCCCACCCTTTGACAGTTGGCGGCCCATCGTCATCAGTCGGCAAATCGTCAAAAACCTCCGCAGGCTTTGACTTTTGCTTTAGCTCATAACCATCCCACCATAACTTCATACGTTGTTTCAATGGTTTCCTGCTATCAGATTCTGCTTTTATTTTTCCAGCGTTAACACTCATCCACATTACCTATCGCCGATTACCCTTCCAGAGGATAAAAGGCACTTACATTATACATATTCTTGCGCCACATGATTAAATAATGTCAGAAAAATATTAACCTTATGTAAACAACATAAATGCCATTTCTCTGTACTTTAACTAAATATATGCTTCTCTTAACTCGCGCTTCAAGACTTTCCCGATAGTACTTCTTGGAAGATCATCCCGAAACTCAACACCATAAATTCGTTGTGTTTTTCCAAGTCTCTCATTAACCCAACCCTTAATGTTATCGCAGCTTTCTTTCGCATTTGCTGTTAGTACAACAAGCGCTAAAGGTGTCTCTCCCCATTCCTCACTCGGAATGCCGATAACAGCCACATCCTCTACAGAGTCATGAAGCATCAATTCCGCTTCGATATCCGCAGCATAGATATTAAATCCACCCGAAATGATCATATCTTTGATACGATCCAACAAGAACAAAAACCCATCTTCATCAAAACGGCCCATGTCGCCACTTTTAAAGAATTTCTTCCCGTCCGGTGCTGTCCAAAGCATGGCATCTGTCAAATCCGGCCGATTATGATATCCTGTCATCATTGCATCAGATCGCCCGACGATTTCACCAATCTCCCCTTGTGGCAACTGATTACCCGCCTCGTCAATGATCCGTAATTCTACGCCTTCACCGGGTTTTCCAACTGAGGCTAATTTGTCTGGAAATTCTGTCACGGATAATGCGGTTCCAATTCCACCTTCGGTCAATCCATAAATCTCGATTAATTTACCCGGCCATCTATCCAGCGCATCTTGCTTTACGCCCTCTCGCAGCGGCGCACTTGTAGACATTTTCAACTCAAAATTACTTAAGTCATATTTGTCAAAATCCTCGTGAGCAAGAATGCGTTGATATTGAACTGGGACCAGCATTGTATGGCTTACTTTTTCTGCTTCTGCCAATTTTAGAAATTTTTCGGTATCGAACTTCGGCATTAACACAACGCGACCGCCTAAGGCCAATGTTGGCAACATCGCAACAAGAGTTGTATTGGAATATAAGGCTGTAGAGATTAACGTCACCGCTCCGCTGGCAAATCCCATCGCCTCAAACCTGACCACATGCTGATTGCGCATATAATGGCTCTGCTCAATCCCTTTGGGCACGCCAGTGGTTCCTGAACTATAGATCAAGTTGAAAGGATCTTCAGGTACGATATCAACAATCAGATCGTCCGACGGCGCCCCATCAATCAAGTCGGAGTAACCTTTCCAACCGTCCTCAGCAAAGTCAAAAGCGATATAACCATCCTTCTGAACCGTATCAATCTCACCTTTAAAAGGAATGATTAAATCTTTTGCGGAACTGGAGACAAACACCATACTCGCGCCACTATCGCGGACCATTCCAGCAAGCTGCAATGACGACGCCATACCGGACAAGGGAACGACGCAAAGACCAGCCTGCAACGCTCCTAAGAACACTTCAACATATTCCACACTGCTTTTGGCAAGCACTGCAATTTTGTCTCCCCGTCCAAGGCCTCTAGACTTAAGTGTATTTGCCACCTTATTTGTTCGCGGCAGAAGCTCAGCCCATGTAGAAACTCTTTCATCAACCTTCAGCACTTCCATATCTGGATAGGCTTTTGCCATGGCTCTAATACGCGAAGGATAAGCTGAAAAATCACTTAAATCGTCTGTATCATTGAAAAGTTTTGTTTTGAGTGCCGGCGTTCCGCTCATGTCATGCTCCTACAATTACTTAAAGACTATGCCCAACTGACGCAAAATTCACCAAGTTAGACGCAAAAATTTGCAACAGGATAGTCACATCACAAGCGAATGCCAATGATCATTTATCCAGCCTTACAAGTGCCGCAAATAATGTTGTATTTTTTACTTAAATATAGACGAGGTAACGCCTCCATTATCCCGAATAAACTTCATGACAGTTGTCGCCATAAGCGTTCCTGCCGATTTGTCTATTATTGCCTTTCCAAGCGGCAGCATTTCAAACCCATCTCCCCCTCGAGCAACATAATCATTGGTCGCAACCGTATATATTTTTGAAGGATCGAGAGGAGCGCCCTGAATACTAATATTCTCAACTCTGCTTCCTGCAACTTTGGCCGCATCAAAATCATATGATAGACCAGAATAATGCCCAAACCGACCGGCTCCTTCTTCCACTTTAGAGACACTATGCTCCACAAGCTTAAGAACATTTAAGCCCGAAATTTCAAGAAGGACAGTTACATTTCCAAAGGGAAGTTCTTTTAAAATATCTTTCCGCGTGAGCTCGGTTCCCGCTGCATATTCTCTATCTCCCCGAATACCGCCCCCATTGGTAAACCCGAAATCAGCACCAACCTCCCGCTTCATTGCCAAAGCGATCAGCTCTCCAAACTTAGTTGACTTCGTCCGTACAGAAGTGCGTCTGGTATCAAGTGGCAATTCAGATTTGCCGACGACAATATTAAGTTTCTCATCAAGTTTGTCTTCAAACTCTTGGACTATTTTACCAATTTCCGGATCGGCCTCAACACCCCCTGTTGTTAAAATTTTCCAACTTGGGATAACTGACAAATATTTTTTTCCGCGCTTCTCTTTGCGCTCCACGACCAAATCTACAACCCCTAAATACCGAAGGTCAGACCCTGCCTGCAATATTGACACGCCATTTTCTACGGATGCAAAGGTGCGATGGTCGTGACCTCCAAGGATTAGATGCAACCCCTTAACCTCTCTTGCCAAACGAATATCATCAGACAAATCCATATGAGTTAGGGCGACAATAATATCTGCGCCCTCCGCATTAAGGTCGGACACCGCTTTTTTTGCTGTCTTAAAAACATCAGAGAAGGTGACACCTTCACCAGGGGAGGATAACGACACAGTCTCGGGCGTTGTTAACCCAAAGAAACCTATTTTATATCCTGCAAACTCCTTTACAAAATACGTCCTGGCCCCAGCGGCAGGAGTACCATCTGATCCTTGCGAATTTGTGCCAAGCCAAGGGAAAGTACTTTCCGATACCCTGTCTTTCGCAATCTCTGGTCCAAAATCAAACTCATGATTACCGAGGACAGCAACATCCATTTTAATAGCGTTCATCAGTTGGATCATCTCCACGCCTTTTGACAGACCGGACATAAGGGAGGGAGAGATAAGATCGCCGCCAAAGGTTGTAATTGAATGGGGAGAACGCGACCGTTCCGCCTTTAGCAACGATGCTAATTGAGGAAAACCGCCGAATCCTTTTTTTGCAGTTAGCTCCCCCATATCATTTGTATGAAGAAAAGTGAGTTTAGTACTCTCCGCATATGCCGGGATTGAGATCATCACAACAAGCAACAGTGACAAAATCAGTGCAAGAGTTTGACCTGCATACAAAAAATTCCGTTTCATCTGTATCCCCTTTTCATTCTAATTTCTTTTACTTATATCATAAAAAACTGCTTAACATCAGAACTCAAGATGAGTTCAGATTGGCTATTTTTTACAGGACTGTCCGTTGTATTCTACCCATCAACCCTTATGCTGATAAATACAGAAAAGGATTATTGATGTTTACTCTTCACCCCCGACTAAAAGCAGATACTACCTTTATTCAGAAACTGACAGTGTCCAGCCTCTATTTGTTAAATGACAGCCGTTACCCATGGGTAGTCATTGTGCCAGAGAGAGATGCATTGTCTGAGCTACATGATTTGACCTCAGCAGACTACACTGCTGTTATGGACGAAGTACGACAACTGTCCCGTATCTTATCTGAATGTTTTAACCCAAAAAAAATTAATGTCGGAGCACTGGGTAATCTCGTTCCTCAACTTCATATCCACATTATTGCACGGCAAATCGAAGACCCATCGTGGCCTGGTCCGGTTTGGGGTGTCGGAGAAGCAACCCCTTATTCTCCGCAATTATGCGAACAACGCATCTTTGAAATACGACAAAAACTCACAACCTCCATTTAACCGGTTAAACCTAAACTTGCCATCCCCGCCAATCTATCCATCTTCCGTGGAAATCTCCTCGGGCAATAGTTTGTGTCTCTCCTGAAGGCCAGATTGTGAGGGCCAACCCAGCCCCCTCTCCTTTACCATCAGCCTCCAGACGAAGCCAAGCCAATGGTGCCTCCTCTGTGGCTTTAGTTCCTGAAATTTTAAGCATAGCCTCGCCTCTCAGTTTTGTCTCTTCAGGAAAATATTGCCACGCGATGGTATGATAAACCACTTGAACCAGCCCTTTATGAGGCTCATTCAATCGTACATCAAGCCAGTCAATGGCATCTGATTTATCAATATGAACGTTTTGACTATTGGCAAACTGTATTGCTGAACGAGACCGTTGCAATCGAATTTCCTGATCAGGCCAAACATAAGATAATAACCTTTGGCGAAATTCCGCTTTAGACAGGTCAATCGGATTTAGATCACATCCAGCTCGGCTTCGAACAGTTATGTCATAAAATTCAGGTTTCCCTCCCCGCCAGTCAGGTTCCAAACATGTCTCACTATTTTGCATGCCCCATTGAACATCCCCTAATTGATATCGGTATTTATCCCAGTAAAGGTTTAGCCCGGCACTCGCGCCTAATTCAGATGTGACGAATTCAGTCATGCCTGTTAATTTTGCAATCTCCATAAAACCGGGGACCAAAATCGCTGCTCGCTGCACCTCATTGGTTTGCGGCGCACTTTCAAGCCGAGCTACAATATAATCCTCATGACCCTTAATGGATTTATCGATGATTACCCAAAGTTCTGCATCCCCAATATTTGTATGATAAGGAGGATACACTCGTTTTAGCTCATCACATTTCCCCTCAACGACAAGGCCATGGAGTGCCCCCATCAACCTAAGCGGGACGGAGTCCCCACTTGGCCTTGGATCCCCTTCCCAATTGTGAATTTTATCCCAAAGGAGACCGGTTTGCGGTAAATTTTCAGCGACAAGACGACAAAGTTTCGCAGTAAAGGGAGAGCCCAACTGAGCGCATGCGTTGGATTGAACTAAAAATGCAGATTTAATAGCGGAATTTTCCACGGTATCTCCCGAAGAGTTATGAAACTGGAATATATCGGATCAAATTATTGTGGGATAAAAATGCGTCTAAATAGCTAGCGCAAATGTTATTCGAGACACCCAAAGATGCCATCACTTAAAGATGTGTAAGTTTTTTATAAAACCATAATAACATGTATTAGCTATTATTTACAAGATTAAATGTATTTTCATGTCAACTAAGCAGCTATACATCTTCAAAATATAATATAAAATATATAAGACCAAATACGACCACATTGCGCTGACTTTCAGCAAAAGCGACTATTTGCCATGGAAGAAATTAGACTAATCTTCAGTGTTTTAAGGGTATTGCTCTTTTTGGGAGCAATGGCCTATTTCATAAATTATCAAAAAAAATTTCCCGGAAAAGACTACGGAATTTTCCTCTTTATTAGTGCCTTTGCAATACTCGCGATTGGATCGTTTATCAACATCTGGGGAACCAATCCAATTTGGTTCTCATTAATCAAGCTTGGAATTCCTTCAACGATCCTGATTTCGATTTCTCATACACTCTATTTACTAGGAATTATTCTTGCTGTCTGTGGGCAAATCATATGGAGTAAAGCAGTGATAGCACTTCATAGTGCTTCTGCAGAGGCAAAAGAGTTTCGAAATCAAGTGATTGAGCAGAACGAACTTTTGAGAGAAAAAACACGTGACCTTGAAATACGAACTGTCGATTATTTCGAGCAACGAGAAGCAGCCTTGGAATCCGAGCGGTCAAAAATTAATTTCCTAAGAAATACTAGTCATGAACTAAGGACGCCACTTAATGCCATTATTGGGCTCTCGGAACTACTGGCCAATTACACTGTTGAAAGTGAAAAAGAGAGGAAAGAATTTGCGACCATGATATTGGATTCTGGAAAAAACCTTCTTTCAACAATTGATACGATCCTGGAGATTGCACGAATTAACTCAAACGAATATTCTCCATCCCTGCTAAGTGGAGATATCAATGCAGTTCTGAGCGATTGTATAACTCAGTGTCTTCCCAAGGCCCATTCCAAGTCCATTACCATCGAGCCTCCCCCCAAAGAGAGCCCTCTTGCTTATGCAATATTTGATCGAAAAGGCTTACACCACATATTAGTCAATATTTTAGATAACGCTCTGACATACTCTCCCGTTGAGACCATTGTGTTTATCAGCATTGATGTCTCTCAAAATGACTTTGTGACAATTGTAATCAAGGATCAGGGCCCTGGTATTCCTCAAGAATTTATGAAGACTATTTTTGAAATATTTGGGAGGGCTGAACATTGGCAAAACCGTGGCGAGGGAAGCTCTGGCTTTGGCCTCGCCCTTTCCCATAAAATGGTAGAGATCCAAAAAGGGAAATTAAAAGTTGAAAGTGATGGAAAGTTCGGGACTACGGTCTACGTATCCCTTCCCACATCATCTTCATCAACGTAACAACATTCCCATAAAAAACGGCCCCGAAGGACCGTTTTTATTTCAAAAGCAATAAATCTTAAATTATGCGTTTTCTGATTTGCGTCACCAGCACTTCAACGACGGCTACAACAACGAGCATGCTTAAGAGAACCATACTCACTCGATCCCAATAGAACAGCTCTAGCGCAGTATTAAGGGCCACACCGATACCCCCTGCACCGACAAGACCTAGAACAGCAGATTCTCGAAGGTTAATATCCCAACGGAATAGAACAATTGCCCAAAAAGTTGGAACCACTTGCGGCCAGTAGCCCATGGTCATAATACTGAACCAAGGAGCACCGGTCGTCCGTAACGCTTCAATAGGACCTGGCGCACTTTCTTCAAGGGCTTCACCAAATAATTTTCCTATGAAGCCGATTGATCGAAATGCGATTGCAAAAGCACCTGCCAATGGTCCCGGGCCTAAAATCGCCACAAAAAGCAACGCCCAAACCAAAGAGTTAATACTCCTAGAGGATACAAGAATTAACCTCGCGAACCAATTAAGCGCCTTATTCTGTGTTACATTTTCGGCAACCATTACACCTATCGGAATAGCCATTACGATGGCAAGCAAAGTACCCAATGTTGCGATATGGATTGTCTCCAGCATCGCTTCATGGATTGTACTGGGATAATAGGTCACATCAGGTGGCCACATCCGGTTCAACATGTCACCGATTTGCTCTGGTGCATCCAAAAGGAATTCCGGGATAACTTCGATCGTCTGTAATGACACAACGATCACGGCAACGGTCACAATATAGAAAAGAAAACGTGCCGTTCGCTCAATTGGCGAAAAACGCGTCCAGGTTTTCTTTTCCATGAAAGTGCCTTTATCAAGAGTTGGCTGGTTCATCTGTACAGTTTCCTCATGATATTATTGATGCCTTCAGCCACCATAATGACGGCGATAATTGCAATCAGGATCGCGGACACAAAGTCATAGTCAAACCGTTGGAAGGCCGCGAAAAGTGTGCCGCCAATTCCGCCAGCTCCGACAAGCCCAACCATTGTTGAATTTCGAAGATTGGAATCGAGTTGATAAGAGATAAAGCCAATGAAGCGCCCCATAACTTGCGGCAAAACCCCAAAAGCGATGATACTGAAGAAAGGAGCTCCTGTGGCCCGAACGGCCTCAATCTGTTTGAGAGAAATCTCTTCAATAGCCTCGGCGAACAATTTTGCAATGAAACCGATTGAAGCCACAATCAGAGCCAAGGTTCCCGCCAAAGCACCAAAACCAACAGCCTTCACAAACAAAATAGCAACGATAACAGGATGGAAAGAACGACAACCGACAATTACGATACGCGCCAACCATGTAACCCATGTAGGCATTAGATTTCTTGCAGCAAGAAATCCAATTGGTAGGGACAAAAGAACGCCTGCAGTCGTCGCAATGATAGCAATCTGCATACTCTCCAACATTCCTTCGATGAGAAGAGAATAGCGTTCAAAATTTGGCGGCATCATACGGCCAATAAATTCACCGCCGCGGTCAATTCCGACAATTAACCTGTCTATATTCACTTCGAAAAGTGACAAGACATATACGAGGTAGGCCGCAAAAACCAAATAGGAAAATGTCGCAAGCCAATTCCGCTTACGCACATATTTCTTTGGTGATGCTGATGACATATTTGTTGTCATGACAACCAATCCTCACCACCATAAATGGATTTTAAATGATCGTTTTGAAGGTCATCTGGCTTGCCATCAAAGACAACGGAGCCCGCCGACATACCGATAATTCTATCGGCAAATCGCTTGGCAAGAGACACATCATGAATGTTAATGATGACAGGAATTTGATTAAGTTTCGCTTGCTCCGTCATCAATTCAAGGATCTCGACTGATGTTTTTGGATCCAATGAAGATGTTGGCTCATCGGCAAGCAAAATATCAGGAGATTGCATTAAAGCTCTGGCAATTGAGACCCTTTGTCTCTGACCACCTGACAAGGCATCAGCGCGCTGATTAGCAAAATCAGCCATACCAACTTGTTCAAGCAATTCAAACGCTTTATCCACATCTTCCGCTGAGAATTTTCTGAGCCATGCGCGTAAAACGGAGACATATCCAAGTCTGCCGCTTAATACATTTTCCATCACGGTGAGACGTTCAAGAAGATTATACTCCTGAAATACCATACCAATATGACGGCGCGCGTTTCTGAGCTGACGACCGCTCAATGTTGATAAATTTTGATTATTAAAAAGAATGTCACCGCTCGTCGGGTCAACCAGTCGGTTAATGCAACGGATCAAAGTACTTTTACCAGTACCTGAAGGGCCAATAATGGCTGTAATGCCTTTGGCTTCAATTTCCAGGGATATACCTGACAGAACAGGCTTTCCCGAAACATATTCCTTCGAAAGATTCTTAATAACAAGCGCCTTTGATTGGGCGGCCTGCGCTAGCGGCTCTTGCATAGTTGCCGGCTGTGTCATGATAATGTCCTGTAACAAATACGTGCTCGCAACCTGAAATCCAGCTTAAACGAACCTCAAAATCGGCTTAAAGTCTCAGCTGGGCTGGAAGCCGGACTATTAAGTCCGACCTCCCTCCAGGGATAACTGTAAATCAGAGTTTATCTGACATACAAAAACCTTACTTTTTCTTGGCTTTTTTAGCTTTCTTAGCTGCATCTTTAGCAGCCATTTTATCCAACCCTTTACGGTCGTAAGAAGCGCCAGTAGCCGCAGCAATCGTACGGATCACATCCCAATCAGCTTTGTAGGTGATTGGATAAAAGCGATCAGCGCCTTTAAAAGCTTTTTGCATGCTTTCTGGGAAGCGATATGTGTGGAACGCGCCAACAATTTTATGAACAAGATCTGGGTGAAGATCATGTGCATAGGCAAAAGAAGACGTTGGGAATTTTGGGCTACGATACAGAATTTCGAGCTCATCCGCATTCACAACACCCCGTGCAACCATGCGGCTGAAAACGTCAGATGCAACAGGAGCCGCATCATAATCGCCAGAAACTACGCCTAGGATTGACTGATCGTGTTTTCCTGAGAATACAATGTTGTAATCGTCACCAGGCACTAGTCCTTCATCAGGCAACAAAGCACGAGGTGCTAGATTTCCAGAGTTTGAAGAAGGTGATGTATGTGCAATTTTCTTGCCTTTAAGATCAGCAAGTGATTTGAAACCGCTATCTTTGCGCGCGATCACAATCAGGTTATAGCCCTGAAATCCGTTTGGCGTTCCCTTAACTGCAATTGGAACAGCACCGGCAAGGTTCACTGAGAAGCCAGTTGGACCTGTAGAAAAGCCTGCAATATGCAGACGGCCTGAACGCATAGCTTCAATTTCAGCAGAATTTGATTGAACTGTATAGTAAACAACTTTTTTGCCAGTTGCTTTTGACAGATAATCTTGGAAATCCCGGAAAGCATCCCGATAAACTGCAGGGTCTTCAACTGGAGTGTATGTGAAAACCAGCGTGCTTGGATCTTTCCACTTAGATTCGTCTGTTGGCGAATCTGCAACAAGATCGTTGTCTGCATCGCAATAAAGTGTATCAAGCGAGCCGCGAGCACAATCTTCTGCTGCAGCTGCAGGGCTAGTTGCCCCCATCATCATTACACCGCCAACAATTGCGGTTGCACATGCCATTAACTTAGAACGCATGATGTTCCTCCCTAAAATATCTGTTCAATTTATAACGTTCAGTTTTATTTGTTCACTTTGAACGTATTCACCGATAAGCAAAGTCTAAGCCAAGTTTTATAAGAGGCTTCAAACAGTCGCACAGCCTATAATATAATGTTTTACTAATTCATCAATTTTTAAAATTTATGCCATTTTTATCCGATTTTATTTTCCGCTTATGACAAATTTGTCCAATATGCTAAAAGGAGCTTCGAGTACCCCCACGATGATGCAATAGAAAAGCTTGCAGTTGCTAGTATCAACCCCTTAGGTTGGCCTTGCGTGATAGCAATGGAGAAGCCCGATTATAGTATTTGGTAAAAAAAGATTTTCAAATTTTCTGCCAAAAAGTATTAGCGCCAAAGTAAATTTGGTGTTTGCTGTGATTTGCGCCATCATGATCGGAACCCTGATCATGTCATGGCTCGCTTTTAAACAGCTTGGCGCGCAGATCAGTGAGTTTAATGAAGTACGGGCCCCCTCGCTCTCTAAATCAATCAATCTGCTTGGTATCGCAAACAGTTTTCACGAGTTAGGACCAACCCTCGCTGGTGCGTCATCAACTCGTGAGAGACAAGGTACATATTCACGACTAGTCGATTATCTAAACCGCATGCAATCTCTCAGCTCATCCGGGCAGAAGGAAGGGTTGGAGGCGGAAAACCAAATCAGGATTTCAGCGCTGATTGAGCGCCTAAAAACCAGTCTCACACTCCTCAATAGTTCAGCGAAATATCGCATCTTGCTTTTGGAGTCTGAAAGTGAAGAAAGAGCTTTATTTGAAAAAGACTTTCATATTCTCCAAAAACTCGTTTCAGAATTAGCTGGAATAAGAAATAAACTTGGCTTGGATTTAGTGCGGTTCGACCGCTTGATTAGCCAATATCAAAACTTGATCCTGAACTGGCAGAGAATTGATACAGAACAACTTCTCAACGACCGGCAAGCGGTTCTGATGCTAAAACATGATGCATTGCTGGCTGAATCACAAAACCTCCCTCTAAATATTGTTCTAGCCACCGAGAAACTAACGGGTCATTTGAGCGGTAAAAACCATCTGTTCCAGCTTAAAAAAAAGCAGCTGGGGATTAAAATTAATACAAACAGGGAGCTTGAAAAAGTTCGCGTTAAAATAACCCAAATTCGGCTTATTCTATCTTTGAATGTCAAACGCACTGAAATAGCCGTTCAAACCGCTGCAGAAGAAGCAAGACAGCTTATCCGATCCAGAACAACACAGCTTGCCATCGCCGTGTTCGCTGTTGTTTTGGTATCTTATTTTGCCAGTCTTATTTTTGTACGCCGTGCTCTTGTTCATCGCTTAACTGCCCTGGGCTCTTCCATGCAAAAAGTTGCGGCAGGCCAATTGAACACAGACATTAATACAAAGGGTCAAGATGAAATTGCGCGCATGGCAACTGCCCTCGTTGGTTTTCGAAACACCGCCAGAGAGGTCGAAGAGCAGCATACACGGGCAATCATTGAAAGTTCTGTTGCAGGCCTCATCATGACCGACACAACAGGGACGATTGAGTTTCTAAGTTATACTGCCCGACAGCTATTTGGTTATGATCCAGTTTCAATGCCACGGAACAGGCAAACAATTTTTGATCTGATTGATCCATCGGAACGTCCAGCACTTCAATCCTTAATGCATACTCACCCCGAAGCTCTGACCTCTAGTTCAAACCAAAGCGCCACGACAATTGAAGAGCTGTCTTTCCATAAAAAAGATGGCAGCATTTTTCCCGGTGACATCGCCTGCCGAAGTGTGGCCCAACGCAGTGGCCTCAAGCTTATTTTCACCCTTTATGATGTAACGGACCGAAAACAAGCACAACAAGTACTGGAAGAGACAGTTGCCCTGCGCACTGCTGATTTACAGGCTGCTAATAAGGAATTGCGACAGGAAGTAACGACGCGGCAGAAAACCGAATTTGACTTAAGAAGCACGAAGGAAGAGCTGATACAAGCCAGTAAGCTTGCGTCATTGGGGAAAATGGCCTCCGGTATTTCCCATGAATTAAACCAGCCTCTAATGGCCGTGTCGAACTGGATCCACAACACCACCCTGCTTATAAATAAGGGCGATTTGAAAGCGGCGGAACAAGCCCTTGGTGACATGGATATTCAAGTTGGACGAATGATTGAATTGGCATCTCATTTACGCACACTCGCCCGCCAGCCCGAACTTATCTTCACCCCAACAGATCCAAGTGAAACCTTAACCCGTGCGCTCAGGCTATTCGCTATCCGGAAATCACAAGATTCAGTTCAAATCATCAATGAGGTCCCTGTGGGTCTTTTTAGTATCGACACAGACTCCCTACGTCTTGAGCAGATCTTTATCAATCTTGTTTCCAATGCACTTGATGCGATGAAAGCATCGGAGCCCCGCATTCTCACCATTAAATGTGAAGGGCTGGACACTGAAATTTTTTCCATCTCTTTTACTGATACAGGCCCCGGTATTACCGACACTGATTTGCCCCATCTTTTTGACCCGTTCTTCACCACAAAAGAAGTCGGGCAAGGAATGGGGCTAGGTTTGTCTATTTCCTACAACATTGCCCGCATGTTAGGGGGTAATCTTTACCCGACAAACGACCCGGCAGGTGGAGCAACTTTTACTCTGACGCTACCTTATAAACATACATCAAAATTACATCCCGTTCAGGCAGAAGAAATATGGTAACAGGCTCTCTTCGAACAAATATTTCGGTTCTTTTCATTGATGATGACCCTGCAGTTCTCAGTAGCGCTTCTCAAACTCTTGAACTTTCCGGTTTGACCGTTATGACTTATGAGAGAGCAAGTCCTGCTCTGGAAAACATCACAACAGAGCTTCCCTCTGTCGTCGTTGTTGACGTCCGTATGCCCGAAATGTCAGGCCTTGAATTTCTAGAAAAAGCAATTGCCATTGATCCAGACTTGCCTGTCATCTTGCTTACAGGGCACGGAGATGTCGACATGGCTGTTCGCGCCATGCGTATTGGCGCGTGGGATTTTCTGCAAAAACCAGTTCACCCTCGTCAATTGGTTGAAACGGTTAATCGGGCAGCAAAGCATCGTGCGGTTATTCTTGAAAATCGAAATTACAAAAACGCTACTCATAACACCGATGGTATTGCAAAGCGATTGATCGGCCAGTCTGAAGCAATGCACAGCTTACATGAAACCGTTGCAGCTCTTGCCAATGCAGACGCCAACATTCTGATCCGCGGAGAGACTGGGTCGGGAAAAGAGGAAGTTGCGCGAAGCCTTCATGATTTTAGCCCAAGAAAAGATGCCAACTTTGTCGCCATTAATTGCGGTGCCATCCCTGAAAACATGATTGAAAGTGAATTATTTGGCCACGAAAAAGGGGCATTCACTGGCGCACAAAATAAACGGATCGGGAAATTACAACATGCGGATGGGGGAACAGTCTTTCTGGATGAAATTGAATCCATGCCTCTTGATATGCAAGTGCGGTTGCTTCGTGTTCTACAAGACCGAACAGTGGAGCCAATTGGCGGCAATCGTTCTATTCCCATTAATATCCGGGTCATCGCGGCCAGCAAGGAAGACTTATACGAACGATCACTACAAGGTGGGTTTCGGGATGATTTATATTACCGTCTCCATGTAGCCGAGATTTACATTCCGCCTGTGCGAGATCGGCAAGAGGACGTTCTTCTCCTTTTTCGGACATTTCTGGAACGGGCAGCGGCACGGTTAAATAAAGAGCTCCCCAACACACCCACGAGTCTGGAACAAGACCTTCTTTCCCATAATTGGCCGGGGAATGTACGTGAGGTTATGAGTGCAGCAGAGAGGCATATGCTTGGCCTCCCTATAAAAGGACATTCAGCCCCCTCAAAAAGTAACGCAGATTCCGCCCTCAGCCTTCAGCAGAAACTGGATATGTTCGAAAAAAGCCTGATCCTTAAATCCTTAAGCGACCAAAATGGATCCATGCAAAAAACCGCTGATAGTTTGCAAATCCCTTACAAAACTCTTTATCTCAGGCTTCGCAAATTCGGAATAGATAAAAAATCTGTGAAAGACTGATATATCCCGACTATTTTGTTCTGCTTTGAATATATAGCCTGAACATTTCCTTACACGCATTAAATTGTGCTTCCATATCGTCAGATGTGCTTGCAAACATCTGCTTCAAGGCAAGACCACGAAGAAGTCCAAGTAAGGTCGCCCGCCAGCTTAGTATCTCTTCAGCCTCTTGGTCGAAATCATGAAAAAGTCCGAGCCATTGATCATTGCGTTCTTCTTCAAGGACGCTCAACGCCTCCTCAATAGACTGTTTCAAAGCAGGGTCTCTCCGTCCCTGTACAGCTATATCGATAAAGATTTGATAGGTGTCGCTTTTATAACCCTTCCAATATAAATCGATCAGGCAGCTTATACGTTCTTCTTTTTCATATTTTAAGAGATCCGCATCCACAACCAGCCCACTTAAAAAGTGAACGACTTCAACGATAACCTCTCTCAATAAATCTTTTGGGTCTTCAAAATGGTATTGAATTGCCCCGCGCGTAAGCCCGGCAGCTTTGGCCACACCCATAGTAGTAAGGCTGGCAGCCCCATTTTTTCGAATAAGATCAATAGCCGCTTCAATTAACTTGCTCCGCGTTTCTTCGCGGCGCTGTTGTTGTGTTCTACGCTCCGCTGCGGGTTCTCCCTGCTGCATCTCTACTCTGTCGTTAATCGTTTTACCCTCATTGTTTCACACCTCCCCCTCCCAAAAACGAGAAAAGCGCTTTTTATTATTTTTTCAAACATTAGTCACAAACCGCTAATTTAATCAACAAAATCAATGCAAATAAAAAAATATGACAATTTGTCAATTTTCCTCTTGTAACATTCATTCATGAATGATAGTGTTTTTGAAAGAACAAGAAAAGACAAAACAAAAATAAGAACAATAATAAGAATAAGGGGGAAAATAGTCAGATCATTGTGTGTGTGACTTAAACCCCCATCCCTTTTCTTCTCTTTCAAAAGACATGTTTTCCCGGTAAATTGGGTGGGGCAACGACCCTACCCAATTTTCTTTTCCGCGAAATCAGAATTTATTTCCCCACATAGCCGTTTTAGCGAACCGAGAAATATCGACAAGACAAAGCACTCTAGTGACCTAAAGGCACTATCATCGTCATAGAAGTGAGTTGGAGGGCATACTGCTCTTTGAGAGAGCTCCGCTGAATAGTAACTCAATTATTCAAATGTCTTTGCCCTTAATAACCACATCAAAAAGGCCTCACACCCGTTACCCGTTAGTTTCTGAAGACTGCGCAGGCGTCCCAAAAAACATGGCTAGAACTTGATCTCTGCCGATATATAGGATTAATTCCCGGAGGCAGGCATAGACGAAGAACAAAACCAAAAGCCAGACTTGGATGGACCAGAAGCGGGGCCAGATGATTTCGTTTAGCAGATGATTATTTGCAGCCGCCAAGTTGCCAAACTCGCTGATAAAGGGGATTAGATGCTCCACGTATCTGACCAAGAAGGCTGCTAAGACATAAATGGCCGTTTTCCAGATCACGTTATACATCAACGGTTTTTCTGGAAATTTGTTGATGAGCGGTAATTTGTCTGCCACCAGAACTACTTTTCCCACAACCAATGCCCCCAGCGCCGCCGCACCGAAACCTGCGAAATCAATACCATGCTCTCGCAGCATCAGTGCTTTGGTCAGGGTGATCACATTAAATGCAACCAAGAAGAAAAGTGTTGGCGGTAGTACGAGCATAAATTCATGCCGTATGAAGCGTAGGATTTTTGCCATTTAGCTCTCCCTTTTTTGACCAAGTTGCGTAGAAGTCTCCCTCTTTACAACCTATATGTCAAAGAACTTAAGTGGCAAATTCGCTCTCTCTACTTGGTCAGCGTATCGTCCCTACATTTCACCATACGAAGTGGTGTGTAGATTACGGCAACAGTGCCATCTTGTTTGACAATCTTGTTGCGAGTGCGCACAAGACCGCGACCGGGTTTGCTGGTAAGGCGAGCCTCAATCACTTCGCATTCAACATGCAAGGTGTCACCGGCGAATACGGGGCCTTCCATATTCAATTCCATATTTAGGAATGCATATCCTGTATGCTGCATAGTCGATTGGATGAGTAGCCCTTCGGCAAAAGTATAAGCAAGGGCACCAGGGGCCACCCGTCCTTTGATATCTGAAGAATTCTTTAAGAATTCAAGATCCATAAACATGACTTCCTGCATGCCCGTCGCATTGATGAAATTGACAATATCTGCCTCAGTTACCGTGCGACCGATTGTCTGGAACTGCCTGCCGAGTGGTAAATCTTCGTAAAAAAATCCAAGTCCAACGATTTCCATGATCTTATTCCCCTGTTTTTATTGTTTTTCTTAATTAATCAGCAAAGGCGAGTTTGCCAATGATATTGCGCTGAATTTGGTTAGT
>Ga0209826_1000023_pt1 | contig 93032 bp, 72 predicted proteins | sample GOMGulsemesocosm_5_FD_184637 | JGI IMG/M metagenome (GOLD analysis project Ga0209826, IMG submission 184637) | Methane-oxidizing microbial communities from mesocosms in the Gulf of Mexico - GOM15C Gulf of Mexico (SPAdes) (version 2) | ecosystem: Environmental > Aquatic > Marine > Cold seeps...
AAATCCATCGACAGTTAGAAAGAAAACTATCTGAAATTTATGGTGTCGAAGACGCCGTTGTCATGGTCAGTGGATATGCCACAAATTTGACCGTAATTGGCAACTTATTAGGTCCTCGTGACCTAATTTTATATGATAGCTTTTCACATAACAGTATTTTGCAAGGCACTATGCTGTCAAAAGCAAAAAGCCGCATGTTCCCCCATAACAATATGGAAATGCTTGATCAAATATTGAAAGACATTCGCCATCAATATGAACGATGCCTAATAGTAGTTGAAGGCGTGTACAGCATGGACGGCGACTGCGCCCCACTTGATAAGCTTGTCGACATCAAGAAACGATACAAAACTCTATTAATGGTTGATGAAGCCCACAGCCTAGGCGTTTTAGGCCGAACAGGACGCGGAACCGGAGAGCATTTTGGCATTCAAGGCCAGGACGTTGATATCTGGATGGGAACACTCAGCAAGACTAGTGCGGGATGCGGCGGATATATTGCTGGCTCCACAGCGCTGGTAGAGTTTTTGAAATTCTCTGCACCTGGCTTTGTGTATAGCGTTGGCATGCCGCCACCAGTTGCGGCAGCTGCTCTTACCAGCCTGCAAATCATGCAAGAGGAGCCTGAACGGATCGAACGGTTCCATAACAATGGAAATTTATTCATGCGCCTTGCAAAAGCAGCGGGCTTGAATACAGGCTTAAGTAAAGGCTATGCCGTCGTTCCAATTATTTTAGGAAGTTCCGTCAAAGCGGGCAAACTCTCCAACATGCTTTTTGATGAAGGTGTTTACGTCCCACCAATCATCTATCCTGCGGTCCCTGAAGAAAGTGCAAGACTACGCTTTTTCTTATCCAGTGAACATTCAGACGCGCAATTAATCGAAGCCATCGATAAAACGAAATATTGCCTAGATAAGCTATCCTAAGCAATATTTTTACCATCCATTTCTTCAAACGTCTCTTCTTCTGGATGCATATCTCTTCGTTCATTTAAAGCGACGTCCAGAAGCAACCTGCTTAAAACATCCGCGCTCGTATCCATTTGACGATTTCTAACGCCATTTTTTCGCCAAATGAAATAATCTGTTCTGGGATCCTCATATACTGTCTTTGAAAAAGCATTTTTTAAATTTGGCATGTGATCGCCGTACAGACACATGACCGCAGGATCGTCTCTCTCGTCCAGATAGTTTTTCAAGTTTCCGATCATCTGATCTGTATTTCGCATGTGGGACACATAGTGGCTTAACGAATAACATCCAAGGGGCCAATTTTCTGAATCAATGCTTTCTTCATTTTCTTTTTTTAGTCGATCCTTTGCCCATGCCCCATGATTTTCCATGGTTATGGCGAAAATGAACAGCGGTTTCTCCGTCTCCCCTATTAACTTGATAATTTTGTTTCCAAGCGCGACGTCCCCTACATAAGGGCCAAAATACTCAGATTTATCAAAGGAAGACATATCCACGAAATGATCAAAGCCCAAGTTAGGGAAGACTTCTTTTCGGTTGAAAAAAGAAGCTGGGAAGGGATGTACGCAAACTGTCTCATAACCAAGAGATTTTAGTGTATGCGCCAATGTCCAAAACGGTTGTCGGCCTAACTGCAAATACGGATTATATCTGTGATGCCCAAGAGCAGCCTCTGGAAGGCCACTAAGAAAGGCAAATTCCGTCCGCATGGTATACGCCCCCCATGCAGGAACGGTCAATCGCCCCTGAAATGCAGCTTCCTTCACAATACTATCGTATCCGGAAAGAACACCAGTATCGATACCTGCATTCAAGTAACGGACATCAAAAAAAGATTCAGCTTGAATAGCAACAATAGTTGGTAATTTATTTTTCAAGCTTTTTGATGTTGTATGAAAATGCGACAAAGAAACTTCAGTTTTGGTTTCGTGTTCTAAATTTACTTTTTCTATCGATGACGCTTTGGTTTTCTTCTTTTTCTTTTCTTTGACTGGCTTTATTTTGTCGGCTCCGGACAAGAAAAAATAGAAGATCAGACAGACAACTAAACCAAGTTGTGAAACGTTTTTTGAAACATCAGCCGAAGGCCCGAAACTTAACAATATTTTCTTAAATGGGTTCTTGAGCGTACCGTAAATAATAAGATAGATCGTACCAAAGGTCGCAAAAAAGAACACGAGCGCTGGGAAATAATCCGCAAATTGCAATCTCTCGATAAAAGGGGCTTCGAACCCAAACCCGCCGACTACTGCCAAGACCAAAAAAATGCCTATCAAAATGACATTATGAAGGCCGATATATTTTACATATAGGTGCGGATGATGGATGACTTCTCTAAACAAAGAAAAATCGCTATAAACCAAAGGCTCTTTCAGGGCTTTGACTTTAGCATTATTCAAAATCACGATACTTGAATATATAGCCAAAGTAACAACACTAGAAAATATAGGACGATAAGTCAGCATCAGAAAGCTGAAAAACACCATAACTGGTGGTGTGAGCCAAAACAAGGTGATCGCATGGCTTCTTTTCTTTGTGGATTTCTTTGGTAAAACAAAAAAATCCAGTCCCCAAATGGCTGCTAACATACAGGTTAAAGCAATCACAATAGACGACATGCCGCCTCCGTATTCAAAATCTTAATTGATGGTACTAACACAATTGGACCCAATTACATAATTTAGAGAAGAAACTAGAGAAATTATTATGGTGACTGTGACTTCAACCTACTTATCCATATCAACTTTTAAATCAAAAAAGGGAATAAGACAATTTTGTATGCAGATAGGAAGAACACTTAAGAACCTCACTCCAACCCACATAATATAAGGGAAACCCATTTTCTTTTTCCGCTTCTCTACCGCAATTGCGATCAGACTTGCCGCTTTTTTGGCGGTTACTTCAAAAGGCTTAGCACTCACTACTTTTTTACTCATCGGGCTTGAGACATAACCCGGAAAAATAAGTGTCAAACTGATCGAGCTAGATTTGAGCAAACGTTGAAGGCTTTCACAATATATTCGGAGGGCAGCTTTGCTTGCACTGTAGGAGGCCGAGCCGGGAAATCCAACATACCCAGCCAGTGAATTCGTAACAACAATTTGGCCTATACCAACCTTGTTAAACTCGGTTAATGCGGCTCCAATAGTGTTCGTTGCTCCAATCAGATTGATTGAGAGAAGCATGCTAACATCCTTAGCCACTTCCCATTTTTGATTATCGCCAACGCCCCCGGTAACTCCCGCATTTACAAAAACTATGTCCAGCGGATTTTCTTTATGAGCTTTTGATATCCAAGCTTTGACTTCGGATAAATTTTGCACATCAACAATCGATATTGTTGTTTTGGCACCCAATGCCTCGCATTCGCTAGCAACTGCCTTTAAGCGTGGCAAATCGCGGCCCGCCAATGTAATGATACTTTGATTTGCAGCATAATGCAGAGCAAGGGCCGCACCAATACCACTACTACCACCCGTTATTGCGATGGATTTACAAACGGAGGATTTTAAATTATGCATTGTCAGCCAGCTGACGCTCCATTAACACCATTCCCCCATCATGGGGAATAAGGTCATGCCGATCAATTAGTATATCTTCACATTCTTTGAAATTGTTCTTTTTGTAAAGATTATAAGCCCGCTCATTATCTCGCCAAACGTGTAAACTCACACTACCAAGCTCACGGTCTTTAGCAATCTCATAAGAAAGGTCTAACAAAGCACGTCCGACCCCCATTCCATTTAGTGCTTCGTCAACCGAAAGCGCATGAATGTAAAGGCTATTCTCAAGACGATGCGCATACAATTCTCTTACATGATCCAAACGTTCCTTAGGAACAAACATTTCCATGGTTTCAGAAATGCTAAAATTTTCAAAAGCGTAGGCAAGAAGGACACCTTTGACTTTACCATCCACTTCAACCACAACAGCATTTTCATAAGAGAGAGCAGTATCTTCTTCTGCGACGTTCACAGCCAAAAGCTGTTCTGCTGGCACATCGGGAACTACTTCATGAAGTAAAAATTCCATAATCCCGCCTCCAGCTCGGCATAAATGCGCAGCAATCACAGAGGCATCACTTGGTAATCCTAGTCTTATTGAATAGCTCAATTTTCTTTTAGCCTTATTTTATAAGTGATTTAGAAACAAATTAATCCAATCTATGATTTCAATCCAGCCTAAACAGCAAAAATAGATTTAACAGTAAAGCTGATCGTTATCACATTTGAAAACAATAAATATATTTAATTACATAAAAAAAGTGTATTACTAGTTTTTAAACCTTGTGAGCTGAGTGAAAACCCTTTAATTCATTAGCGAACAGAATATCGAATTTTTCAAGTGAGACAGCCAAGAATGACGAGTTCACGATTAACACATCTCAGGCAACTGGAAGCGGAAAGCATCCATATTTTCCGAGAAGTCGCCGCCAATTTTGAAAAACCGGTCATGCTTTATTCGGTTGGTAAAGATTCGTCAGTGTTATTACACTTGGCGAGAAAAGCATTCTATCCATCGCCGATTCCGTTTCCTTTGCTCCATGTTGATACAACATGGAAATTCAAAGAGATGATCGAATTTCGGGATAAGATGGTAGAGGAATATGATTTAGATCTTCTTATTCACATTAACCCTGATGGTGTTGAACGCGGAATCGGTCCGTTCACGCATGGCTCGTCTTTGCATACAGATGTGATGAAAACAGAAGGCTTAAAACAAGCCCTTAATGAATATAAATTCGACGCAGCCTTTGGTGGCGCACGACGAGATGAAGAAGCATCAAGAGCAAAAGAGCGGATATTCTCTTTCCGTACAGCGAACCACCGTTGGGACCCAAAGAATCAACGCCCTGAACTTTGGAACATGTATAACGCGCGCGTTCGAGACGGAGAAAGCATCCGTGCATTTCCTTTATCAAATTGGACAGAACTTGACATATGGCAGTATATCTATCTTGAGAGCATTCCTATTGTCCCCTTATACTTAGCCAAAGAGCGCCCTGTAGTTGAGCGAGATGGTATGCTGATTATGGTCGATGATGATCGCATGCCAATTCAGCCTAATGAAAAAATAGAAATGAAATCAGTAAGATTTCGGACTTTAGGGTGTTACCCACTGACTGGCGCCGTAGAGTCTACGGCCTCAACATTACCTGAAATCATTCAAGAAATGCTCGTTGCCAGAACATCTGAACGTCAAGGCCGCTTAATCGACAAGGATCAATCTGGTTCGATGGAGAAGAAAAAACAGGAGGGCTATTTCTAATGAGCATTCCACAAAAAGAATTTAACGGTGACATTTCCGAATATCTTAAAACACAAGAAGAAAAAGGAATGTTGCGCTTCATCACATGCGGCAGCGTTGATGATGGAAAAAGTACATTTATTGGGCGCCTATTGTGGGATTCCAAACTTCTCTTTGAAGACCAGTTAGCGACTTTAGCAGCTGAAAGTAAACGGATCGGCACCCAAGGCGGAGCGATCGATTACGCTCTCCTCCTTGATGGACTGCAAGCAGAGAGAGAGCAAGGCATTACTATTGATGTGGCCTACCGCTTTTTTGCGACGGATAAACGAAAATTCATTGTTGCTGACACCCCCGGCCATGAGCAATATACGCGAAATATGATAACGGGTGCCTCAACAGCGGATCTCGCGGTTATTCTTGTTGATGCAAGGAAAGGTATTCTGACCCAAACAATGCGTCATAGCTACCTAGTGTCTCTGATTGGCATCAAACAGGTCATTCTTGCCGTCAATAAAATGGATCTTGTTGATTATGATGAAAATATATTCAATGAGATAACGGCTTCATATGAAAGCTTTGCCAACCAACTGGGTTTTGACAACATTCAACCAATACCTTTATCTGCATTGGAAGGTGATAATATCATCTCCAACAGTAAAAACACTCCTTGGTACCATGGCCCGTCCATCTTATCCCATTTGGAAACGGTTCCAATTGATGAAGATCTTGAAACAAAACCGTTCAGGTTACCCGTTCAGTGGGTCAATCGCCCTAATCTGGACTTTCGAGGCTTCTCTGGTACGATTTCAAGTGGCAGCGTAAGTGTTGGTGATGCAGTTGTAGAGCCAGCATCAGGCCAAACCAGCACTGTCAAAGAAATCGTCACATTCAGTGGTAATTTGGAAACAGCTTATGCAGGACAAGCGATAACCCTGACGCTTAATGATGAAATTGATGTCAGTCGCGGAGATATGTTGTCTGCTATTCAACATCGCCCAACAACTGCAGACCAATTTGAGGCAAAGCTTGTTTGGATGGATGAGGAAGACCTTCTTCCTGGCCGGAACTACTTAATTCAAATCGGCACCAATTCCACCACCGCTCACGTTAGCGCCTTAAAATACAAAGTGAACGTAAACACATTAGAGCATACAGCGGCAAAAACATTATCTCTCAATGAAATCGGGATTTGCAATTTTGCCTTAGATAAATCTGTCTCCTTCGATCCTTATATTGAAAACAGAGATACAGGATCTTTCATCTTAATCGATCGTTTCACCAATGCCACAGTTGGCGCTGGCGTTATCGATTTTGCTCTTCGCCGCGCGGATAACATACAATGGCAATCGGTCGACATTCACAAAGATGCGCGATCTGACCAGAAGAAGCAAAAGGCTTCAATTCTTTGGTTTACGGGCCTCTCAGGTTCTGGAAAATCGACGATTGCTAATCTTGTTGAAAAGAAACTTCATTCCCTAAATAAACATACTTACCTTCTAGACGGAGACAATGTCCGTCACGGCCTGAATAAGGATTTGGGTTTTACAGATGCAGACCGTGTTGAGAATATTCGACGCGTCGGTGAGACTTCCAAACTTTTTGTTGATGCTGGCCTCATTGCACTTGTCTCTTTCATCTCTCCTTTTAGAAGTGAAAGGCAAATGGCACGAAGCTTGGTGGAAGAGGGAGAATTCCTTGAAGTCTTTGTAGATACACCATTGGAAATATGTGAAGAACGAGACATAAAAGGCCTCTATGCCAAAGCCAGAGCGGGTGAGATCAAAAACTTTACAGGTATTGATTCCGACTATGAACGTCCGGAAAATGCAGAAATTGTCATTGACGGCTCGAAACTGTCAGCGGAAGAAGCTGCTGAAGAAATCGTCAATTACCTTCAAGCGCAGAACATTGTCTAACTGACAGGTTTATTCAAAGGCTGACGAAAAAATTCTCGTCAGCCTTTTTTTTGTCCCTATTTCAATAGCGACAAAAGATACTCACCATATCCGCTTTTCATAAGGGGAGAGGCGAGTGCTTCCAAATCGGAGTCGGATATATATCCTTTCTGATGTGCTATCTCCTCTGGGCAGGCAATTTTAAGTCCTTGCCTTTTTTCAATCGTCTGAACAAATGAAGATGCTTCCAGTAGATGATCATGGGTTCCCGTATCCAGCCAAGCACTCCCCCGCCCAAGAAATTCCATATGCAATTGCTCCTGATCCAAATATAGCCTGTTCAGGTCTGTTATTTCCAACTCCCCGCGGGCACTGGGCTTCAAATCCTTTGCAAGGTCGACAACTTGATTGTCGTAAAAATAAAGACCCGTAATGGCAAAATTGGATTTAGGGGTTTCCGGTTTTTCTTCAACACCAATCACCTTACCGGTGTCATCAAATTCAGCGACACCATAAGCTGTTGGGTTGGATACATGATATCCAAAAATAGTAGCGCCTTCTTCTCTGGCGCATGCATTTTTCAATTGTGCCGAAAACTGCGTTGCATAGAAAATATTATCACCCAAAATAAGCGCTGAAGGGTCATCGCCTATATGTTCTTTTCCAATGAGAAATGCTTGTGCTAATCCGTCAGGCGATGGCTGTTTAGCGTAAGATATTTCAATTCCCCATTTTCGCCCATCTCCCAGCAAACGCTGAAACAAGGATTGTTCTTCGGGCGTTGTAATAATTAAAATTTCTCTTATGCCCGCTAACATTAAAGTTGTTAGGGGATAATAGATCATGGGCTTATCATAAACTGGCATTAATTGCTTACTAACGCCTAAGGTTAGAGGATGTAATCTTGAACCCGCCCCACCTGCCAAAATAATTCCCTTATGCGCCATTATAACATTCCCACATTCTTTTTTGATTTAAAATCACAGATGTTTCACGAGATACCTGCATTCCCGCTAAGATATATAAAATCTAAATATTAATAATTTCAAACATTTCCCCGTAAAAGCATGCCAATTATTATAATTGGAAGCTCGTCATAGGAGAATATACATTCTTACATGCAAAAGATACGTTGGAGCATCCGAAAATATAGGATACGCCTTCACTATACGGTTTTCTTAAATGTTGTTTAAACAGAGGCTTTGTTTATGGATTTATCTTCAAAAAGTATCAATCAAAGCAATTGGCAATTTTGGGTGGATCGTGGTGGTACCTTCACCGATTTAGTGGCAAGAAATCCAGAAGGCCATATTGTTACTCACAAGCTCTTAAGTGAAAACCCTGGACAATATAAGGATGCTGCTGTTCAAGGAATTCGCAATTTGTTGCAGCTGGAGAAAAACCAAAAAATACCAGCTGAAATAATTGATTCTGTGAAAATGGGTACGACAGTTGCTACTAATGCTCTTCTAGAGCGTAAGGGAGAAAAAACACTTCTTGTCACAACTAAAGGCTTTGAAGATTCTTTGCGCATTGGATACCAGACGAGACCGCGCCTCTTTGACCTCCAAATCAAACTTCCAGAAATGCTGTATGATCAAGTTATAGGCATACATGAAAGAGTTGGTGCCCGCGGACAAATACAAATCCCCCTAAATATTGATGACGCTGAATTACAATTGCAATCCGCTTTCAGTAAGGGAATCAGGGTCTGTGCCATTGTGTTAATGCATGGATATCGTTTTACGGACCATGAAGAGAAGCTAGCGGAGCTTGCACATAAAATTGGCTTCACTCAAATCTCGACCAGCCATCAAACCAGCCCTTTAATGAAACTCGTCAGTCGCGGAGACACAACGGTTGTTGACGCTTATCTTTCGCCAATTCTGCGTCAGTATGTTGATCAGGTTGCAGAAGAATTGGGCGAAACACGCCTAATGTTCATGCAATCAAATGGTGGATTAACCGATGCCCATTTCTTTCAAGGCAAAGATGCCATTTTGTCTGGTCCAGCAGGAGGTGTTGTCGGCATGTCGGGCACATCTCATCTTGCCGGCTTTAATAAGGTTATCGGGTTTGACATGGGAGGTACTTCTACTGATGTGTCTCACTATTCTGGAGAATATGAACGCACTTTTGAGACAGAGGTTGCCGGCGTAAGAATTCGCGCCCCAATGATGTTAATCAACACTGTCGCGGCAGGTGGTGGCTCCATACTAGATTTTGATGGGGCACGCTATCGAGTTGGCCCTTCAAGTGCTGGCGCGACCCCCGGCCCAGCCTGTTACGACAATGGCGGCCCGCTAACGGTTACTGATTGCAATGTTATGCTTGGGAAACTGGATCCGGATCATTTCCCGAAAATTTTTGGGCCAACAGCAGATCAGCCTATCAACAGTCAAATTGTCCGGAAAAAATTCAAGGAATTGACTAAAGAAGTAATCGGCTCGACAGGTCAGGATTTATCTCCTGAGCAGGTTGCTGAAGGCTTCCTTTTCATTGCTGTTGAAAACATGGCCAATGCCATTAAAAAAATATCGGTTCAGCGCGGATACGATGTTTCTGAATATGCCCTTAGCTGTTTTGGCGGCGCAGGAGGACAGCATGCCTGTATGGTTGCCGACAGCCTTGGCATGAAAAAAATCCATATTCACCCATATGCTGGAGTATTATCAGCTTATGGCATGGGACTTGCGGATCAGCGTATTCTAAAAGAACTATCGTTTGAGAAAGTTTTGACGGAAACGGCACTAACAGAGGTAGTAGCACGTCTGACAAGCCTTGAAGAAAAAGCAACTCAGGAAATGTTGGAGCAAAAGCTTCCCAAAGACCGAATTAATGTACAGAGAACCCTTCATATCAAATATGACGGTTCAGATACTTCTTTGGTTGTTATGGAGGCTGATCTGGCAAAAATCACTCAGTCCTTTGAAGCTGCCCATCAGCAACGATTTGGATTTATCAGCCCTGAAAAACCTCTTGTGATCGAAGCGATGGCAGTAGAAATCATTGGTGAAGCCGATGGAATAGAAACAACAAAATTGGATAGCTCTGGTGAAACCCCAGGCTCACCAAAACCGTTTGCAGAAAAACAAATTTATTTCAACGGCATAGCAACAAGTTGCGGTTTTTTTAGTCGCAATGAACTTAATCCAGCGCAAACAATTACGGGCCCCGCAATCATTGTCGAAGATACAGGAACTATAGCGATCGAACCCGGTTGGAGAGCTGAAATATCACCCATTGGAGACCTCATTCTATCTCGCTACATCCCCTTAGAGAGAACAAAAGCGATCGGCACAAATGTCGACCCAGTTATGCTGGAGATATTCAACAATCTATTCATGAATGTCGCCGAGCAGATGGGAACTGTCCTAGAAAAAACAGCCTATTCAGTGAATATTAAAGAACGATTGGACTTCTCTTGCGCGATCTTCGATTTAAGGGGGGATCTAATTGCCAATGCCCCTCATATGCCTGTTCATTTGGGGTCTATGTCGGAAAGTATAAAATCCGTCATAACCAAACATGAGAAAAGTATGAAGGCAGGCGATGTATTTGTTCTAAACGCCCCTTATAACGGAGGCACTCACCTTCCTGACGTTACTGTGATTACCCCGGTCTTTGACGATAATAATCAAGACGTTCTTTTTTATGTCGCTAGTAGAGGACATCATGCAGATATTGGCGGCCTAACGCCAGGATCTATGCCACCTGACAGCAAGCATGTCGAAGAAGAAGGAGTTCTTCTGGATAATATTTTACTGGTGGATGGAGGAGAATTTCTGGAAGGGGAGATAATTCAACGTTTGAAATCCGGCCCCTACCCCTCCCGCAACGTTCACCAAAATATTGCAGATCTCAAAGCCCAAATTGCGGCTTGTGAAAAAGGCATCCAAGAGCTTCGTAAAATGGTTGACCATTACAGTATTTCTGTTGTTCACGCTTACATGCAACACGTACAGGATAATGCAGAAGAATCTGTGCGTAGGGTTTTAGACGTGTTAAAGGCCGGCTCTTTCACCTACCCAATGGACGATGGCTTTGAAATCGCCGTAAACATTTCCATTGATAAACCAACAAGGTCTGCAACTATAGATTTTACTGGGACTAGTGGGCAGCATCCAACCAACTACAATGCACCTAAAGCGGTTACAACAGCCGCTGTTCTTTATGTCTTTAGATGTTTGGTGGACACCGACATTCCTCTTAATGCGGGATGTCTAAAGCCGCTCACCATTATTATTCCTGATAAATCAATGCTCTCCCCGGAATATCCGGCAGCCGTGGTTGCCGGTAATGTTGAGACGTCTCAATGCATCACCGATTGCTTGTTTGGCGCCTTAGGCGTTATGGCTGCAGCCCAAGGAACCATGAACAACTTCACCTTTGGAAATAATCAATATCAGTATTACGAAACCATCTGCGGCGGATCGGGTGCTAGCAATAACTTTAGTGGGACCAGCGCCGTTCATACTCATATGACCAATGCGAGATTGACAGATCCAGAAGTGTTGGAATGGCGTTTCCCTGTGACTTTGGAAAGCTTTGAAATACGCGCGCAATCTGGAGGTCGCGGAAAGCATGTCGGTGGAGATGGTACCCTTCGGAAAATCAGATTTGATGAGAAAATGACTGCGGCTTTGCTGTCTAGCCATCGTGTCGTTCCGCCTTTTGGCCTAAACGGTGGCGAAGATGGTGAAGTTGGAGCTCAATGGGTTCGAAGGCGCGATGGGACTGTTGATAAACTCGAGGGACGAGATAAAACCCTTATGAAGGCGGGAGACACCTTTATTATTCAAACTCCAAGTGGCGGTGGATTTGGACCGAAAGAATAATAATAAGAGACCTCACACACATCACCGTTTGTGAGGTCTCACCAAACCTAACTTACCTCAAACACTTTTTTAAAGATCATGTTTCCCGTCATTAAATCTAGATGTGCGCCACCACCATTTTTAAAAACGGTTATCTCTTCGGCGGATTTGCGACCAATTGCGCCATTGCAAAGGTCGTGCAAATCGGCGATCACATCACTTTCTTTAATGACACCAGAAGCCATTGGGATCATCAGCTCTCCGATTTCCCCAATGGTTGTCTCCCGCGCATCCACAAAAATTGACGCGCGTGTCATCAACTCGTCATCCGCTTCGCGCATATCAGGACGATACGCCCCAATTAAATCCACATGGGTCCCTTTTGAGATCCATTCACCCTTCAGAACAGGGTCCTTTGTCATGGTTGCACAAGAAATTATATGAGCATTCGCGGCTGCGGTCGCCAGATCGCCAGCGACAACAACGTCAATTCCAATAGTCTTTAGGTCAGTTGCAAGCAGCGCCGCTTTTTCCTGATTTCGATTCCAAACAGTGAAATGTGTTAGATTTGGAAAAATCTCACGATAAGCCTGAAACAAATTTTTGGCGACCGTCCCAGCGCCAATCACAAGTAAAGACGTCGCGTCCTTATTAGCCAGCAATCGTGCCCCTAAAACACTATCCCCTGCTGTCTTCCACTTGGTAACTAACTGCCCGTCCAAAATCGCCTTTAAACTTCCATTTACATCATCGAACAAAAGCATGGCGCCTTGTACTGACGGCTTGGGAGGTGTTTTTGAAGGGTTTTCCGGATACACCGTTACTGATTTAAGTGCTAGCCCGACCCCATCAATCCACGCCCCTCGACTAAGAAGACTTCGATCTTCTTTTGACAGCAACAGGTCACCAATTTCGGCTTTTTGAAGTTTGTGGCCCTCAACAAGCGCATCGGCAGTTTCCACCCAACTTAAAATGGGATCAGCCTCTTCAAAACTTATATATTTCATGCCGTTCCCTTAAATTCCTCTAGTTCTGTGCGAGATATCTCAGCCATTGAGTATCTGCATCTTTTATCCGTGCCGCAATTCCGGTGGCGTTCCAGCGGTCCAAGCCTTCTTGATGGCCAAAGAAATACAATTTCTCCTGAAAAATCAACCAAACTCCTGGATCAATATCAGACAGGTTACCCAAGCTCATTTGATTTGAGCAATAGCCGCCATATTGCGGTGCATATTTATCAGGATTACTTGCAAAAAGCTTCAGGCTTTCCCTATTGGCAAAGCGCCAATGAGCTCCTTTCCATTCATAAGTGAAGTTGCCGGAGCCTTTTTGAGAAGATTTGGATGTGAAATAGTGAGCGCTGTCAAACCCTTGCAACGCAAGATCGTTAAAATATCCGGTATTCACCTCGTCGAATGCGGAGGCCGGCGCGCCCCACAAAAGCGGCAAGATAACACTGAACAAAAATAGAAATCTGGAACCCATTAAAATCTCCTTCAATATAATGTTCCCCAGATTTCCTTATTTTCTAATAAAAGTTAAATCAATATCCTGTTAGAAGGCTATTTTCTAACTGCAATTGGTCGATCATAGCCAAGATTGGATGCAAGCAACCGTTCGGTTTGCTCTAAGGTCAAATTTTTGCGAACCGCGTAGTCTTCAACCTGATCTTTCGCAACCTTACCGACGCCAAAATAGCGGGCATTCGGGTGGGCAAAATAGTAGCCGGAAACAGACGACGCCGGCAGCATGGCAAAACCTTCTGTTAAGGAAACACCGATCCGATCAGAACTTTCCAAGACATCAAAAAGGCCTGGTTTTTCAGAATGATCTGGGCATGCAGGATATCCCGGTGCAGGGCGAATCCCTTGGTACGCTTCTTTGATCAATTGATCGTTCTCAAGATGCTCGTCGGGCATATATCCCCATAGCTCTTTTCTAACCTGTGCATGCATATATTCTGCCGTGGCTTCTGCAAATCGATCAGCAAGGGCTTTAAGCAAAATGCTACTATAATCATCATGGGTGCGTTCGAAATCAGAAAGATGCTTGTCGATTCCATGACCTGAAGTCACTGCAAATCCGCCAATATAATCAGAAATTTTCGTATCTTCTGGTGCAATAAAATCAGCAAGGCAATGGTTTGCCCGGTTATTTTTACGGCTCATTTGCTGTCGAAGAAAGTGGAAGCGATGAATTTCATCTTTCCGCTCATCATCCGCATAAAGGACGACATCATCCCCTTTACTATTCGCCGGGAAGAACCCAACAACAGCTTTAATCGTCAACCACTTTTCTTTGATAATTTTGGCAAGCATGGTTTGTGCGTCGTTATAAAGCTCCGTCGCGGCCTCTCCAATGACTTCATCATCCAAAATCTTTGGAAAATGACCCGCAAGTTCCCATGTACGAAAGAACGGAGACCAATCGAAATATTTAACAACTTCTGCAGGATCAATATCGTCAAATTGCCTTAGACCGAGGAAACTCGGCTTTTTGGGTACATATCCATCCCACTCTAGAACAACGGCATTTTCCCGAGCCTCAGCAATAGACGACTGAGCATCTGGCTTTTTCTTTTTGTAATAATTTTCCCGAACCTGCTCATACTCATCCTTTATGTCAGTGATAAGTTTGGGACTATTCTCGGCACTAATTAAAGACGTGGCAATTCCCACCGCACGAGACGCATCGGTTACGTAAATAGTCGACCCATCATATTGCGGCGCTATTTTCAAAGCTGTATGAACTTTTGACGTGGTTGCGCCACCAATAAGAAGTGGCTTCTGGAAATCCCCGCGCTGCATCTCTGCGGCAACTGTTGCCATTTCTTCCAAAGAAGGCGTAATCAGTCCGCTTAGGCCAATAATATCAACATCCTCGGCAATGGCAGTCTCTAATATTTTTGAGTAGGGAACCATAACGCCCAGATCAATTACTTCGAAATTATTACACTGCAAAACGACGCCAACGATATTTTTTCCAATATCATGAACGTCCCCTTTTACGGTTGCTAGAAGAATTTTACCTTTTGAAGAAGGCGCACCGCTCCCGTCTTTTTCGTCTTCAATGAAAGGGAGAAGGTAGGCAACAGCTTGCTTCATGACGCGGGCGCTTTTCACAACTTGTGGCAAGAACATTTTACCCGAACCAAAAAGGTCACCCACCACATTCATACCATCCATCAAAGCGCCTTCAATTACGTGAATTGGACGTTCGACTTGCAAGCGAGCTTCTTCTGTATCTTCGATAATATATTCAGAAATCCCTTTAACCAAAGCATGTGACAATCGTTCCGCCGCCGTGCCTTCACGCCACGACAAATCTTGTACTTTTTGGGTATTTTGCCCAACGGCTTGTTCTGCGATTTCAAGAAGGCGATCGGTCGCATCTTCTCTTCGGTTCAAAACCGCATCTTCGACCCGCTCACGCATATCGTCAGGAATATCCGAATAAACGGCAAGCTGTCCCGCATTCACGATCCCCATATCCATACCCGCCTTTACAGCATGGTATAAAAAGACAGCATGCATCGCTTCTCGCATGGGGTTATTCCCTCTCATGGAGAAGGACATGTTGCTGACGCCACCACTTATTTTTGCGTGGGGAAGAGTTTCCTTAATAACTTTTGTGGCTTCTATATAATCAATGGAAAAATTTCGATGTTCATCAATCCCTGTCGCAATAGGGAATATGTTCGGATCAAAAATAATATCTTCAGGCGGAAAGCCGACTTCTTCTGTCAAAATTTTATACGTTTTTGTACAAATCTCAATCATCCGCTCTTTCGTGTCAGCCTGTCCGTCTTCATCAAAAGCCATAACAACAGTTGCTGCACCATAGCGACGAATTTCTCGTGCTTGGCGGATTAGCGCTTCCTCCCCTTCTTTTAGGGAGATTGAATTCACAATAGCCTTCCCTTGAACGGTTTTGAGGCCAGCCTCGATCACAGACCACTTTGAACTGTCAATCATGAGGGGAACGCGACTAATATCTGGCTCAGATGCTATCAGATTAAGGAATGTAGGCATTGCTTCTTCGGCATCCAACATGGCATCATCCATGTTCACATCAACAACCTGCGCACCATTCAGCACCTGCTCCCGGGCAACATCCAATGCGGTGTCATAATCACCGTTCATAATCAGTTTTTTAAATTTGGCAGAACCAGCAACATTGGTTCTCTCACCCACATTTACAAAACCAACAGTCTCATCCAGATACAAGGTTTCCAAACCACTTAATCGCGTAATTCTTTTATTGACCGGCAGAATTCTTGGTGCTTTTCCTGAAACACTTTCAACAATCGCCTTAATATGCTCCGGTCTGGTTCCGCAACAGCCCCCGACAATATTGACAAGCCCACTTTGCGCAAATTCACCCAACTGTTCTGCCATATAAGATGGTGTATCGTCGTACTCACCCAATTCATTAGGAAGCCCAGCATTAGGATGAACGCTCACTCCAGTTGGGGCAACTCCCGAAACGGACTGAACATGCGGGCGTAAATCCTTTGCTCCCAGTGCACAATTAAATCCGATACTAATGGGATTTGCATGGGCAACAGATGCCCAAAAGGCTTCTGCGGTTTGTCCGGAAAGTGTCCGCCCCGAAGCATCTGTGATGGTCCCCGATATCATCACAGGATACCGGGTATCGATTTCATCGAAATATCTTAAAACTGCATAGATTGCGGCTTTACAATTAAGGCTATCGAATACGGTTTCAATCAAGATGATGTCAGAACCACCGTCAACAAGCCCACGAAGCGCTTCATCGTACGCCTCAACCAACTGGTCAAAGGTTACATTTCGAAATCCAGGATCATTCACATCAGGCGAAATCGAGGCGGTTCTATTCGTTGGTCCAAGAACACCCGCAACGAAACGTGGTTTATTTGGCGTTTTACTTGTCCAGTTATCTGCCACTTTTTTAGCAAGCTTAGCCCCTTCAAAATTCAGGGTATAGACTTCACTTTCCAAGGAATAGTCCGCTTGCGCTATTGATGTTCCGCTAAAAGTATTGGTTTCAAGAATATCAGAGCCAGCTTCCAAAAAGGAATCATGAATGGCTTCGATTACATCAGGGCGCGTGACAGTCAGAAGATCACTATTCCCTTTAAGGTCAATCTTGGAATTCTGATACCGGTCGCCTCTGTAGTCATCCTCAGTCAGCGTATAGGTTTGAATCATAGTCCCCATAGCACCATCAAGAACCAGAATTCGCTCCTTCAGAGCATTTTCGATTTTAAAAAATGAGGCTGATTTTTTCATGATCTCAACTATCCGATTTCAACGTAACTATTCTAAAATTGATCAGGGGGTTCCCTGTAATGTCGTTTAAGCGACTTCTGATAAAGTATTTGGTCTGACGCCCAGCGTATGGCAAATGGCATACACCAAATCCGCCCTGTTCAGAGTATAAAAATGGAAATCCTTCACCCCGGCTTTCTGCAACTGACGGCACTGTTCTGATGCAACCATCGCAGCTACAAGGTTGCGGGTTGCGGGGTCTTCATCAAGGCCTTCAAATAAATGTGTCAACCAGGCTGGAACTTGCGTTCCGCATTGTGCGCTGAATTGGCGGATTTTTGAATAACTTGTCACAGGCAATATACCCGGAATGATAGGAATATTAACGCCTTGCGCTTGCGCCCTATCAACAAAACGTAAATAGGCGTCGGGTTCAAAGAAGAACTGTGTAATTGCCCGCGTCGCACCCGCATCAATTTTCCGTTTTAAATAATCAATATCAGCGATACTCGATACTGCATCGGGGTGAATTTCAGGGTAACATCCGACACTGATCTCGAAATCATGTTTCTTTTTTAGATTTTCAATAAGCTCTACCGACCCTTTGAAACCGTCAGGGTGTGGAACGAATGATTGCCCCCCTTCTGGTGGATCTCCTCTCAAAGCCACGATATGCCGTATGCCGCTTTCCCAATATTGCTCGGCCACGTCTTCAACTTCACCTTTCGATGCACCGACGCAGGTTAAATGCGCTGCGGGGGCAAGATCGGTTTCTTTTCTGATTTTGCTCACCAAGTCATGGGTGCGTTCTCGTGTTGATCCACCGGCACCATACGTGACAGATACAAATTTCGGATCGAGAGGGCCAAGCCGCTTTACAGTTTCCCATAATTTATCGACCATTTTCTCTGTCGTTGGCGGGAAGAACTCGAAGGAAATGTTCACTGAATTACGATTCCCGAGATTCAACAATCGTGCAGCATTGTCATTTTGCACTGAAACGTTCATTACGCCACTCCTTTAGCGTCAGTGGATGCATTTGCAACAAACACCCAAATATTTACAGTCAAAGGATCGCCCTTTAAGACATGTGTACTTAGTTCTTTAAGATTAGTTGCGTCACACCAATTGAGAATTTGTTTCATTTCAAAGCCCATCTGCCTGTGCGCATGATCCGTCCTTAAAGCATCCACGTTGTGGGAGGCAAAATCAGCAATAATGAGGACCCCATTTGACCGCAGTACTCTTCTCGCTTCTTCTATTACAGCCAGCGGGCGCTCTGCGTAATGCAATACTTGATGGATAACGACGACATCTTGTGATTCCTTCGCAAAGGGCAGAGTGTACATATCACCCAAGCGTACCTGACAGTTTCGCAATTCAGCTTCTTCAATAGCTGAACGCGCGTAAGCCAGCATCTCGCGACTACTATCTACCCCTACAGCAAACTCAACATGAGGAGAAAACAACTCTAGGATTCGACCTGTCCCTGTCCCGATATCGAGAAAATCAGTAACATTTTTACCTTCTACGGCCTTAAGAAGCAGTTTTTCCACTTCCTCTTCCGATACATGTAAAGACCTGATCTCCCCCCACCGAGAAGCATTTTCCTTGAAATATTCGGCAGCGGCATCAACTCTCGCCTGTTTTATGGTATTCAGTCGCTCTAAGTCACGAACAACAACTTGATCATACTCTGGCACTAAATCCACTAAATAGCGCGCCAACAAAGATGCCTTGCTCTTATTTGCTATCCGATAATATACCCAGCTACCTTCTTGAAAACGATCAACAAGCCCCGCTTCACACAACAACTTAAGATGCCTAGATACTCGGGGCTGGCTTTGCCCCAAAATTTGAATAATTTCACTAACAGTTAGCTCCGCATGAGCACATAGAACGAGCAATCGCATACGCGTTTCTTCACCCGCAGCCCTTAATCCTTGCAGCAATATTTCCATGTGACCTCAATTTAAAATTATTTTATAGATATAAACATATATTTATATCTTTGTACAGATATTAATCTCGCGACTTATTGGCAACAATAATAAGTGAAATAATCTCTCTCACGACGCAGTTGACTGGTGTTTGCTTTTTTCGTGTGATACGAAGTTCTAGCTATACAAAAAGTGATCTCGTAATGCACATTTAGTGTTTTCAAATCGATTTATTGCTGTATGTATTGTCATAATTAAAGAATTTCGTAACGGTTGGTGTGCTTCTATCTAATCGATAGTAGAAACCGAAACTAAGAATTGGGTTAATCATGAGTTCAAGTAAATTCAGATCGTCACTTCTTGGCGGATGTCTGCTTTTATCTTCATTTGGGCTACTTGGAGGCTGTGCAACGCCTCCGGGAGAAGACCCAAATGCTGTGGTCTACACTGAAGTAAGTGACCCGATTGAGCCTTTAAACAGATATTTCTTTGACGTTAATAATGCACTGGATGCAATCGCATTGAAACCTGTAGCCCATATTTACCGGGATGCGCTTCCAGATGGAGTTCAAGATAGCGTCAGAAACTTCCTAGACAACTTAGCTCAACCCTTTAATTTCCTCAATAATGTGGCACAAGGCGACTTTGATGGCGCCGGTGACAATATGGGTGCGTTTTTCACAAATACGCTCCTTGGTATAGGCGGCCTTTTTGATGTCGCTCAAATAGATACAGATGATGAAGATCTCGGCCAGACAATGGCTGTTTGGGGTGTTCCTGAAGGCCCCTATCTTGTCCTTCCGATTCTAGGTCCCAATACGACTCGTGAAGCCGCAGGCCTTGTGGGCGAATATTTTCTGGATCCTGTAAATCTTATTGCAGCTAACAATGATATTTCCAATGTCGCCCTTTATAGGGGGGGCGCAAATGCCATTGATTTCCGGGCACGATCCATTACTGATCTTGATGAAATTGAGAAGAACTCTATTGATTTTTATGCTGCGATACGTAGCCTTTATCGCCAAAATAGAAAAAATCTGATTTTGGACGGAGATGTCGAAACAACGCCTCTTCCGGATATATCTTTCGACTTTGATGATGATGCTCCGAAATCATCTGATAGAGTCTCCTTGCTTTTCCAGGAAGATGAATCTTCTGTGAAAAAGACAACGTCATCGTCAAATTAAGGTGAGGTTGTAGAAATGAAATTTCACAGATTTCTTTTAGCGTCTTGTACTGCTTTATTCCTTTTCACAGGAACACCTGTACCCTCAGTAAGTACGGCAACTGCTGCTGAAACTGAAGATGCGGCAGCAAAAGAAGCTGTTGGTTTAGTTGAGAAAATGGGCAAGGAAGCTGTCGCTCTACTATCGCGACAAGATCTTGATGACCAAGCAAAGAGAGTCGGCTTTAAAAGCTTGATCGACCGCGATTTCGATATGAAGCTTATCGGAAGATTTGTTCTTGGAAAATACTGGCGCAAAGCAACGAAAGAGCAACAAACAGAGTATCTTGTGCTTTTTAATGACTACATAGTCACGACTTATCAGAAACGCATTGGCGAATATTCAGGCGAAAATCTTAAAATTGCAAAAGCGACCCGACTGAATAAAAAAGAAACCTTGGTCAAATCCGAAATCATTAGACCAAAAGGCCCCGCAATCAATCTGGATTGGCGAGTTCGTATATCAAAATCTGGCGAATATAGGATTATTGACATTATTGTAGAGAATGTCAGCATGCTCCTCACCCATCGCGAAGAATTCTCAGCCGTTGTCAGCAAAAATAATGGCGATGTTGAGGGGCTTCTCGTTAAACTGCGGGATCACTTAGCTAAAATTAACGCAAACTAAGATCTGAGTTTTCTCGCTTAAGTTTCTTTTTCAAGACAGTATCCAACGGCACGGACTGTCCGAATAAGATCTGCTCCTCCTCCTTCGTTTAGGCATTTACGCAAACGCCTGATATGAACATCTACTGTTCTATCCTCCACATATACATTCTGCCCCCAAACTCCATCAAGCAACTGCTCTCGTGTAAGAACACGTCCTGCACGTTCCATGAAGTAGCGTAGGATCTTAAACTCTGTTGGTCCAAGATGAATGTCTCTTCCATTGCGACGGACTTTATAAGCCACCAAATCCATCACTATATCGGAAACTTCGAGTGTGTCTCCCCCAAGATTTGGATTATGCCGACGCAATACAGCCCTAATTCGAGCCATAAGTTCGGCCGGCGAGAAAGGCTTGGACACATAATCATCAGCCCCGACATCCAATCCGCGAATTCGGTCACTTTCTTCTGTGCGCGCAGTTATCATTATAACCGGCAAGGTCTTATGTTCTGAACTTCGTCTTAAGCGGCGACATATTTCAACACCTGAAATTTCAGGTAACATCCAATCTAGTAATAAAATGTCTGGTTTTTCTTCAGCCAAGATCACCATCGCTTCCTCACCATCCTGCGCCGAGCAAACTTCGAATCCCTCACTCACTAAATTGTATCTTAAAAGTTCAACCATAGAAGGTTCATCTTCAACAATCATGACTTTCATCTCAATACTATTCCTTTGACTGACCAGAGAATGGGTTATTGATCATAGTGATACTTGTATTGTCGCCTTTCGGGCGCTTTTCCATTGGGGCTTGTCCAGTGATTTGGTAAATTATAATCTCCGCAATGTTAGTCATGTGATCGCCGATACGTTCTATATTTTTCGACATAAATATCAAGTGAGTACAACTAGTTATACTTCTTGGATCTTCCATCATATACGTTAGCAATTCGCGAAACATACTATCATATAAAAAATCGACTTCTTGATCTCTTCGCCAGACGTCAAAGGCCAGCTCAACATCTGCATGCACGAATGCAGTCAAGATATCATCGATCATATGCCTGACAAGCTCCCCCATTCTTGGTAATGCTGAAACTGGACGTATAACGGGGGCCATATTTAACGCGATAACGCGTTTGGCCAAATTTGCAGCGTAATCGGCGACGCGTTCCAACAGAGAAGCAATTTTTAAAGCTGAAATGACCAACCGTAGATCGTCGGCTACCGGATTTCGCAAAGCAAGCATTCTAATTGCCAGCGCATCAATATCTTGCTCCATTTTATCAACGATTGCATCTGCTGTGATAGTCTCCTCAGCGAGGCTGCTATCGCGCTCGATCAGGGCGCGTATTGCGTTCGATAGCTGCGCTTCGGCAAGCCCCCCCATTTCAACAATCGAATTCCTCAACTCCTGTAGATCATCGTCAAAGGATCGGACAATATGTCCTGTCTTACTCATAGTTTTTCTCCTCTAAACCCATTAAATTCTAGCCGAAACGACCCGTGATATAACCTTGTGTCCGACTATCTTTTGGGCTTGTAAATAATTGATCTGTATCTCCAACTTCCACGATTTCTCCCAAGTGGAAAAAAGCGGTTTTTTGAGAAATACGTGCGGCTTGCTGCATAGAATGTGTCACAATTATAATTGTGTAATTTTCGCGAAGCTCTTCAATCAGCTCTTCCACTTTAGCGGTGGCAATCGGGTCAAGTGCAGAGCAAGGCTCATCCATCAAAATGATATCAGGCTGAACAGCAAGCGCACGCGCGATACATAGGCGCTGTTGCTGCCCCCCAGACAAACTGGTCCCAGTAGAATTTAATCGATCCCGCACTTCATTAAGGAGGCCCGCTTTCTCCAAGCTAGTTAGGACTATATCGTCCAACTCGTCCTTATTGCGTGCCAATCCATGAATTCGGGGACCATAAGCTACATTTTCATATATTGACTTAGGAAAGGGATTTGGCTTCTGAAACACCATTCCAACCCGAGCCCGCAGCAAGACTTCATCCACACTCGGCGCGTAGATATCTTGCCCCTCAACCGTGATTAACCCTTCTACTCTGCACCCTTCGACCGTATCGTTCATACGGTTCAAACATCGAAGGAACGTTGACTTCCCACAACCAGATGGGCCGATCAGGGCTGTAATCTGGTTTTCTGGAATATCCAGACTTACTGAATTTAGCGCTTGTTTTTCACGATAAAACACACTCACTTCCTTCGCTGAAATTATCGCTTTATTTACCTGTATCTCTTGGTTCACTATTTCTGCAATCATTTGCATTTCAATTATTCCTTCTACCAGCGGCGTTCAAACTTGCGACGTAACAAAACAGCCAGTGCATTCATAAAAACAAGAAAAGACAACAACACTAGAATTGCTCCGGATGTTTTCTCGACAAATGCTCTTTCAGGGCTGTCCGCCCACAAAAATATCTGCACAGGGAGCACCGTTGCCGGGTCAGTTATATTTCCCGGTATATCGACAATGAAAGCGACCATTCCAATCATCAGAAGTGGCGCAGTCTCCCCTAAGGCTTGAGACAAACCAATTATGGTTCCTGTAAGGATACCCGGCATTGACAGCGGCAACACATGATGGAAAGCCGTTTGCTGGCGTGATGCGCCAAGACCAAGTGCGGCTTGTCGAATACTGTCAGGTACGGCCCTAATGGAAGCTCGCGCTGAGATAATGATAATTGGGAGTGTCATCAAGGCGAGCGTTATCCCTCCGACCAAAGAGGCTGATCTTGGGAGGTGAGCTAGATTAAGAAACAAACCCATGCCAAGTAACCCAAAAACAATCGAGGGAACTGCGGCGAGATTATTGATATTCACTTCAATTATGTCAGTAAACCGATTTTTCGGCGCAAACTCTTCAAGATAGATTGCAGACATAACGCCAATAGGAAAAGAAATAGCGAAGGTTATCAATAGCGTATAAAAAGAACCTACCATCGCCCCCCAAATGCCTGCAATTTCAGGCTCCCGGCTGTCGCCCGATGAGAAAAAATCCCAGTTAAATACCTTCTGAACTGAGCCTTTTGCATCTAAATGATCGAACCATTTGATTTCCTTATCTTTTACCCTTCGGTCAGCTTCAACCACATTTCGCGGAATATAACCTTTATTAAACATATCCATGTCATCGCTAGCAATTAACCAAATAGCAGTGGTCGTACCAATAATCGATGGCTTTTCCATCACAATTTTACGGAGCTGTCTTGATGCCCCTTTACTGACAATACCAAAGAGTGAACGGAGGTCTCTACGCTTCTCTACATCAGGAAATTCGGCCCGTAAGGTATTACGTATCAAATTACCGTAGGATGCGCCGCGAATAGCTTGAGCACTTCGGTCTCCATTTGGATAAATAACAGTTTCATCAAAAGTCACATTCATTTCAAATCGAGTTTGAACAAAAGCGCTGTACCCTTTACTTGTAATATTCACGAACAAAGTAACGAGCATAGCCAACGCTATAAAAATTGCCCCCAAACCCAACATTTTGAATCTGCGTTCAGTACGGTGTCGTTTTCCAAGGAGGGCTTTTCGTTCCTCCGACATCCATTGATTTTCGGATTTAAGATCAGACATATCAGTCATATTTTTCTCTGTATTTACGGACAACAATCAGGGCTATTACATTCAGCCCCAGAGTTATTAGAAAGAGAACCAACGCCAGCGCAAAGGCAGCGAGTGTTTTTGCACTGTCAAATTCCTGATCACCGACAAGTAACCCAACTATTTGCACGGTGACAGTTGTGACAGCTTCAAGGGGATTTGCAGTTAAGTTTGCAGCAAAACCAGCGGCCATAACCACAATCATTGTCTCACCAATCGCGCGACTGACTGCCAATAGAACGGCGCCAACGATCCCCGGCAAAGCTGCCGGCAAGATAACTTTTAAAACAGTTTCGGATTTAGTTGCCCCCAAAGCATAGGACCCATCCCGCAAGCTCTGCGGAACCGCTGTAATCACGTCGTCACTGAGGGAAGAGATAAAGGGGATAATCATCATACCCATGACAACACCAGCTGCCAAAGCACTCTCAGAGACCACATCTAGTCCAATCGAACTTCCAACATCTCGAAAGAATACACCAACTGTTAAAGCTGCAAAAAACCCGTAAACAACCGTCGGAATGCCAGCAAGAATTTCAAGAATTGGCTTTACAATTGCCCTGAAGGTCTTTGACGCATATTCCGTCATATATATGGCACTAAATAAGCCTAACGGCACGGCAACCAACATTGCAATAAGGGTGATGAGCATAGTGCCCGCAAAAAGCGGTATTGCTCCAAACGCACCAGAAGAGCCGACTTGATCTTCTCTTAATGCGGTTTGAGGGCTCCAATTCAATCCAAGTACAAAATCGAAAACCGGGACTTTTTCAAAAAAATTCAGTGTCTCAAACAACAAAGAGAAAACAATCCCAATGGTAGTGAATACGGACACTGTCGACGCTAGTATTAAAAACGCAAAAATTACAAATTCGAGGGTCTTGCGGACACGCAACCCTGTTTTTATCTTGTTGATTGCGACGTAACAGCCAAGGACTGTACTTAGAATGAGTAAAACCGGGAGTATAATCTGATCAATTTGATTAAAAACCTTGTTCTTATATTCCCCTGACATGATAGAAAACACAGACCAAAGAGCGAACAAAAATACCGGCGGCACGGCCGCCCAGATAACAACGAAGGTACCAAATTGGCGGGGCTGGCCCCGGTCGACTCGCCCCTGTTCGGGAACAAGTGTTAGAGCCTTTTTGGAACCATACCAATATCCAAAAGTGCATATTGCAAGCAAAAGGATTATCAGGGGAGTAAAACTCATATTAGCTACTCTACTCTTCAGCTTATTCTCTAAAATGGAGGCGAGGTCGTATCAGTCTGACACTCCCCGCCCGACCAATTACATCAAGTTCAATTTTGATAATGTGCTGGCGCGGCTACGTACTAAAGCCCGCTCTTCCTCTGAAAGTGGGATCAACCCCTTTTCAGTAAGATACCCAAATTCACCAAAGGCATCTTCGCTGGTAAATTCAGCAAGATATTCCTTTAGTCCCGGTACTTTGCCAACATGTGCATTTTTTACATAGAAATAAAGCGACCGTGAAATACCGTAATCACCGGCGGAGATATTTTCAAACGTTGGCTTAACACCACCAATAATGCCACCTTGGATACGATCAGCATTTTGATCTAGAAAGCTAAAACCAAAAATACCAACAGCATTTTTATTAGCTGTGAGTTTCTGTACAATCAAATTATCATTTTCGCCTGCTTCAATATAGGCACCATCTTCACGAACAGTATGAGCGATGACCTTAAAGGCCTTTTTATCTGATTTACGAAGTGCTTTAAGGCTTGGGAATTTCTTCGCACCACCTTCCATCGCAAGTTCTACAAAGGCATCCCGCGTACCGGAGGTTGGCGGTGGGCCCAGGACTTCAATTTTTGTATTAGGAAGAGATGCATCAACATCTTTCCAAGTCTTATATGGGTTCGCAACTAACTTCCCATTAACGGGAACTTGTTTGGCCAATGCCATAAAAATCTGCTGTTTTGTCAGCTTTACTGGCGCTGTCGCCTTGGAGTTAGCAAGCACTATGCCGTCGAAACCAACTTTAACTTCCGTGATTTCAGTTATGCCCGCTTTAGCGCATTTCTCTACCTCAGTTTTTTTGATCCGTCGCGATGCATTTGTAACGTCAGGATGGCCTTCGCCAATACCAGCACAGAACAATTTCAATCCACCGCCAGACCCCGTACTTTCGACCACAGGCGTTTTGAAAGCTCCTTTACTGCCGAAAGTTTCTGCAACCGTTGTTGCAAATGGAAAGACTGTAGATGAGCCCACTATTCTAATTTGATCGCGAGCGACGGCCTGTCCAGCCAATGCCACTGTCGCAATGACAGCTAGTCCAAGTGTTTTCTTAATCACGTTTAGTCTCCGTTCAATGAGCGACAGCATTTCCTGCCGATGATTAGGAAAATGCATCTCGACAGTGACCGGAGTACTACAGTTTTATGACACTAATGTTACAGCAGCTTTGAGTTGGGTAAATCAGCGGTCTCTTTGCCTATTAAAGGCAAGCAAACCTTAAAGGTGGAGCCTTTTCCAACAATAGAGCTGATATCAAGGCGTCCGCGATGGCGACTGACAATATGTTTAACAATTGCAAGACCAAGACCCGTCCCCCCCACATCTCGGCTTCTATTCTGATCTACTCGATAGAATCTTTCTGTTAATCTGGACAAATGCTCATTCGGTATGCCCTCGCTCGTATCGGTTACCGAAATCAACACCTCTCGTTCAACAATTTCCAAGGAAATACTGACTGAAGTATGGCTACGGCCATATTTAAGGGCATTATCAATCAGATTGGTAAAAACTTGAAATAACTGGTCTTTTTCACCAACTACAAAGATATTTTTTTCAGGAATATCCAAAAATAACGTTTTCTCAAGTTTTTGCGCTTTAGATGATATTAAATCAATAACACCCTCTAAAAGGGACGTTAATTCCAATGTACCTGAGGGGCGAGAATGTTCGTTCATTTCGATTTGAGACAAAGATAACAAATCATCAATTAGTCTGGACATACGGGAAGACTGGGCCTGCATCATACCTAAAAACCGTTGCTGAGCTTCAGCGTCATTTGCCGCGGGACCTTGCAAGGTTTCTATGGATCCTATCAAGATTGCCAACGGAGTTCTAAGCTCGTGCCCCGCATTTGCCACGAAATCGACCCGCATTTGCTCCAGTTTTTTTGCCGTTGTCAGATCATGAAGCGTTAAGATAATCCGAAGCTCGTCCGCATTGCCCTCTTCCAGATTAACAATTGTGACAGCAATATACCGCGTTACTTTTCCTGACAGTTCAAACTCAACCAACGTATTTCCAGCGATACCGTTCAACGCGGCATCAATACCAGATATCAAGGACGGATGTCGTAGATAGGTTGTAATATCCCCCGTCATTTTATCTGTCCCAAAGAACAATTTTGCAGATTGATTGCAACGGCTGATTGCCCTGTTCTTATCCAATGCAATGACAGGGTCTGGCAACATATCAAACAGAAGAGACGCGTCTTCTTGTTGATTATCCGCATCTTTAAGCATGTGCTGAAAGACCCGTCGATATTGTTGCATATTCACCAACAGGTCATTCACAGGCAACAACCCTGAGCGTCTCACATATGTGTCTTCTTCAGTGGAAGATGGTTTCCTAGTGACGTGCTCCATACGTTTTGAAAGCGCTATCAGCTCGCGCAACAACCGATTGTAAATGAGAATTCCAGGACCCACAGGCGTTAAAGTCAGTAACACCGCATATTCAGGGGCAAGTAGATCTTGGGTGACCATCCAATAAGCGATAATAGCAACGGGTAGTGTCACCATCAAAATGAACGTCAACATTTTTACAAAAAAGCCAGTCGTACTTAACATTTGCGCTCTCAACCTGTTTCACCAAAAAATTTGGATTTTATTTTAAAGGCCCCTAGCCTGAGCTAGATTGCTTACAAATTTGTGACAAGCGTAAGAGTTTCACCAATCTCTTCGTTCAAGTTAAGCGTTGAATAGGGGTCCAGTGGTGTGGACTCTCTATTCAATATCACAAGATCCGCTCCATTTTGACGGGCGATAATAGGAATATCCGCGGCAGGATAGACAACAAGTGACGAGCCAATAGCCACAAACAAATCACATTCTACGGCTTCTTTCTCGGCTCGCTGCATTTCAGGGATTGGCATCGCCTGACCAAAAGAAATGGTCCCAGTCTTCACGATGCCACCACATTTCTGGCAAGTTGGGAGCATTTCATGGTCATCGAAAATTTCACGCACTTCCTGCAAAGTCATTCGTGTCTGACAATCAAGGCATTTTGCATAAGTAGTATTTCCATGCAGCTCAACAACATCCTCGTCCTTAATCCCCGAAGATTGATGAAGACCATCAATATTTTGTGTAATAACCGCCGAGACCTTCCCAGTTTTGTACAACTTTGCTATCGCAAGATGACCATGATTGGGTTTGGCATTTGCCAGAACGGATTCCATATTAAACTTGCGTCTCCAAGACTCCCTGCGGGCTTCTTCTGAGGCCATAAAATCTGAAAAATCTATGGGTTGATTTTTTGCCCATAAACCGCCTGGACTTCTAAAATCAGGAATGCCGGATTCCGTACTGATACCAGCACCAGTGAAAAAAACGATCCGATTGCTTTGCTCAATCAGTTTGGCGAATTCTAAAATTTTCGTCTTCATTTCCGCCATTCCCTCTCATTTGACAGTTATTATACCGAGTATGATCGTCGTTGCCATAACTTGAATAAACATTTTTTGTTCACATACAACGTTGCCCAACGTCATACAGCAAAATCTTTTCCAAACGAAACTCGACCCAAAACTCTGGAGATCATAAATGAGTGAAGACGCCATGAACAATATCGTAGCAAAGGAATTATCAGATGCAATGGCGAAGTGTAAGAGACACGGCGTAGATGAACAGTCTCTTCGAACAGGGTTATTAACTATCACCATAGAAAATTTCGTGCATCGTCTTGGTATGGCCAACACAGTTGCTTTGTTTGAAGCTTTACCCGCGCAAGTGACTTCAGGCATTTTTGACCAATATATTGACCCAGATACAAACACATTGCCGATGGGCTCCAGGCCTGGAGCCCCTCAACCAGCAACCTTTCCTGCCGGAACAGGATATCAAAACCACGTCCAGCAGCCCGCAGCTGTCAGTTATCAAAACCCTTCCCTACCGCAGAATTATATTCCGCCTCATCATTCCCGCCCCCATCGCCCCCAACATCCACTGGCTCAGGCGCCAGCAATGAACGCTCCCCTACAGAATCAAGGAAGACGAAGACTTACAGATTAAATTTGAATTCACCAATTTTATTGAAAAATTTAGGTTAATTCTGCTGCTAATATTAACAATTTATAAGGATAGGGTCGTTAGTATTGATCCTGATATATTATTATGAACCAAGGAGGCGCGCGCCGTGCCCCAATTAAAAAGTAAATTCAGTCTCAATAAAGCCGCTATTTTGGTAACAACCGGCATTGTCATTTCTGGCTGTAACACGACATCTCAATCGGAACACACTGCTGGTGTTAATCCTGTGCCTATAGCCGCGGAATCTTCTGCTCATACCGGTGAAAAAGGTTTGTCCCATGATAAGCTTATGAGCATCGCTGCTCGCGCATGGGAGAGACGTAATGTTTCCACAGCACTTCGACTTTACAACATGGCGATCCAAAAAAAGCCAAATGACATAACTCCTTACCTTGCCATGGCAAAAATTTTACGAAAAACAAAGCGAACAGATGCGGCCATCGAAATTTATAATGGCCTGTTAGAACACCAACCAAAACTGGTAGAGGCGCATACCGGTCTTGGATACAGTCTGCTTGATCTGAGTAAACCATACATTGCAGCCCAATCGTTCGAAACAGCGATAAAGATCGATCCGAAGAATGGTCGGTCATTGGGTGGAATGGCTGTTGCGTTAGACACAGCAGGAGAACATGAAAAAGCACAAGATTACTATCGCCTTGCTATAAAGGCAGACACGAACAATTTGATTTACCAGAACAATCTAGCCCTGTCGTTGGCACTCGTTGGACGGCTGGATCAAGCAATTGCCATGTTTGAAATAATTACAGCGCACCCAAATGCAATTGCACAACATCGACAAAACTTAGCTCTTGTTTACGGTATGGCCGGCAAATCAGCCGATGCAATGCGTTATTCAAGAATGGATCTCAGCGAAAGCGATGCCCGCAATAATGCACTCTACTTTGAGGCATTAAACAGCGACCCCTCCACCTCTCCTTCGCAAGAAGAAGGTCAGGCGATGATGCTGAAAAATAAACAACTTCTTGCTAAAAGGCGCCCAATTGAGACAACAAGGCAGCCGTATGAGCCGCTCATTGCGCGATCCAATTTCGAAGAACTGAAGACAAGGCCTGAGCCTGCTTTAGAGGCAGAAGAAACTCCAAGAATTATTCAACAGAACAACGAAGTTCGGCATGCCAGAGTTCCACTCACAGCTCAAGAACTCGTAGCGAGCACAAGAACTGACCGCCCAGTGGCACAAAAAGTAGCCGCGGCCCCCGTATCACCGGTAGAAAACTCTCAATTAAACAAACCAAAGGCCCCTCTTGCGGCTGAAGTCCAATCTCTTGCACAAAACACCGATGTCATCGCTGTTTTGCCAAACTCAAACAAACTGCATAAACTAGATGAAAGCCAAACTTCATCTCCTGCGCATATTAAAGAAAAAACGGTTGCTGTAAAAAGTACTGCAAATGTGTCAACCCACGCGTATTTTGCACAACTTGGATCTTTCAGATCAGTTGAGCGCGCCAAAATCGGGTGGGCACAGCTCTTAGAGACCCATTTTGATTTATTAGCGGATCACCAACCCGTTTTTAGTAAAGCAGATTTGGGAGTGGAAAAAGGAATTTTCTACCGGGTTCGCATAGGCGGTTTTACCAACAAGAAAACTCCGCTCGTTATATGCCAACAACTTAGAGACAGGGCTCAAGATTGTTATATGCCCATCACTTCAGCGAAATCATTGAAAATCATTGATACTCGCTCAAAAACAAAAGATTCTACTTTTCAAAATTTGAGAGAAGTTAATTTAGAAAGCGGGGCGCCATCTGGCGCGCCCTTTCTGATATCTTACAACAAAGAACGAGTGGCTAATTCTAAGGCTCTCTATTCCACAATGGCATCTTACTAATTTGAGTTTTCCAAGTCAGGACAGGGTTTTCTAATAGGTTTCTTTAGAAGCCCCTCCTGTAGATGGTAGATATATGCTCTTTTTTATGGTGAGCATTATACATTCAAAAAATCTCTTTTACTTTTTTGCTCGCCCTCAAGTAAGAAACTCGAACTTTCAGCTTCGTATTACTTTGTCACATTGATAAAAAATCGACATTTTCATATTAATAAAATATAGATTAGTATTCAGATAGATAAAAACCAACGGTCTATTCGACAATTTCAAAGAATACTGACACACTTCAAATGTATTGACCCAATTTAAACGCAAGTTATTTATCGGGAAATTTTTATGAAAAAATGGATAGTAATTTTCGGAATTTCCGCATTTTTTATGTTCGCAACAGGTACCCTGCGGGCTGATAGCTACTCATTTGCTGTCGCTGAAAACACCATTGATACAATTGTCAGTGAGGTCATTATTAAAAAAGCATATAAAATGCTTGGTCACAAAATAAATATAGTTCGCCTTCCGCCGAAGAGAGCCCTTAAAGAAGCAAGTTCCGGTACACTTGATGGGGATGTTCAGCGCATTTACAGCGTTGCGCATACTTACCCGACCCTAATCCGCATAGAACCCTCCATTAATTACATTCTTGGCACTGGTTTTGTTCTCAAAAACACCGATATAAATGTATCTTCTTGGGACGATCTAAAAAACTATCGTGTTGGTATCATTTTAGGTATTCGGTTTGCGGAAACAAATGTCCCTCAAGAAAACGCCTTTTTGTATTACAGTTACAAAAAGCTGACCGAGGCTCTAAAAGAGGGGAAAATTGATATTGGAATTTACCCTCAAAGCAATGGTATTTATCAAACGTTACTCCTTAAGGATAAAAATATTATCCCCCTTGCCAATCCTCTCGCCAAGTTCGAGCTTTATCACTACATACATAAAAAAAACATGCATTTAGCAACAGATCTCGGAGCAATTTTTAAACAATTTGAAAAAAACAAGATTCTACCTAAAATCCGCCAACGCATACTAGATATTTCATTTGAGCGCGCTAAAGCGGGCCTTACCCCATGCTTTGAAGACTATGCTTGTTACCAAAGTGTTTGGGATAACTAGGCGATCAAAATAAGGATTACACCACATGGGAAGGCAACTCCGACGGAGTGGCCATTATACTCTGTGGGCTGCACAATAACCTGTCGTTAGGAAAAGGCGTCGATTGCTTTGAGAACTGCAGGGCCGATCAAAACAACGAACAAAGAAGGCAAAATGAATAAAATCATTGGTACAGTCATAATTGCAGGAAGGCGAGCAGCCTTTTCTTCTGCCTTCATAAGCCTCTCTTCTCGCATTTCAGCGGCTAAAACCCGAAGAGCAACCGCAAGGGGCGTACCATATTTTTCAGTTTGCAGCAGCGTATTGACAAAGGTTGTCATAGATTGAAAATCAACGCGTTTTGCTAAGTTCATCAAAGCATCTTTTCTATCTTGCAGAAAACCAAGTTCAATTGACGTCAAACCAAATTCATCAGCAAGCTCCGGCGCAGAATTTGAGATTTCACGGCATACACGGTCAAGGCCGCTATCAAGGTTCAGCCCTGCTTCAGTACAAATCACGAGTAAATCAAGAGCATCAGGAAGGGATTTCCTCATTGCCTCATACCGTTTACTCACCTGATTTTTCAGCAATATTTTGGGTATAACGTAGCCAACGAAGGCGGTACCAATAGCAGCCATAATTGAGCCGCCGATCGACCAATCGAAAGGATTTGTTCCGGTAAAGTAAACCGCCCCAAGCCCACCGAGCAATATTGGCAGAGAAACTCTGGCAAAAAGATATGTGACAAGCGCATCTTTAGATCGCCAACCTGCTTGTGCCAGATCGGTAGATACCTGCTTTGCCCGCTCCCCCTTCATCAGCTGAAGCTTCTTGACTATTCTATGCATCAAATTTTCACGGGAAATTAAATGGCTTCGCTGACGTTTCTCGTTAATCAAATCACCCCGCAATTTAGTTCTGCGTTTTTCCAGGTTTTTGATCCGATCTGGCAAACTGTCTTTTACCAGCAAGGCGTTCCAAATCATTAGGAAGGATGCTAATGCTGCGCATCCAGCAATTACCGCTAGTATATCCTCGGACTGAAGCCATGAGGGAAGTAAAGTTGCAATATCCATTATCTTTTCCCTAAATCTCAAACCTGACCATCTTGGCCATAACACCCACACCAGCTGCAATCATGGTCAAACCAGCACCTAGCATGTAGACACCTCTGGGATCATTTATAAGTGTCATAATATAGTCCGCATTAGCCAACCAGATTAGGAAGAACATAATAAATGGCAGCGACCCAATGATCCATGCACTTGCTCTCGCTTCAGAAGACATCGCTTTGATTTTTAGCTTAATTTGACGCCGTTTACGTAATGTATTAGCAAGTCCCCCTAGCGTTTCCGCCAAATTACCACCTGTTTCCCGCTGGATTGAAATGGCAATGATCAGAAATTTGAAATCTGGCATATCTATACGTTTAGAGACGTCCCACAAGCCGTCTTCAATGGACTGTCCTATTCGTACCGCGTCAGCAATTCCTCTAAATTCCGCGCCGATAGGTTCAGGAGAATCCTTCCCAACAGTAATAATTGATTCGCTTATCGGCAAGCCGGCCCGTAACCCGCGACACATAAGTTCAATGGCTTCGGGAAAGTTCTTCAAAAATTTGTTTACCCGCCTGCTTCCAAGATAGCCAAAAATCCAATGAGGAAAAAGTAGCCCAGACGCCAATCCGACTGGAATTGACAACAACAACCCATACCCATAGAAAAGATGCATAAACACAATTACTAATATGGCTAAAACGATCGTAAGGAGTGAATATTCAGCAATAGAAATTTTAAGGCCAGTTTTATCAAGTCGTGCGCGAAGTTCAGCAGGTTTTGGTACAAATTTTCGAACCATAATATCGAGAGCTTTGATACTGCTTTGCTGATCATTCAAACGGGCAGAACTTCTATGCATCGGTTTAACGGAAAGCGAAGAACCCCCGCCACTACCAATGTCAGACAAGCGGCGTTTGGCATCTGCTGAATTACTGTTGCCGCCAGCTAGAGCGAACCCTAAGAAAAGTGTTACAATTAGAGTTCCACCGCCTACAACAATCGCCAGCATAAGTTGATCATCAATACCAAACATTACATTGCTCCTATTAACATCTTGTCCAGGCCAAAATACGCAGCCCTTGGCGCAAAATGGGGTCTCAGACCAGAGGATTTAAACTCGCCAAGGAGCCGGCCTCCTTTATCTTCACCTTTATATTCGTACCAAAACAAATCCTGCATGGTAATCACGTCTTCTTCCATGCCAACAACTTCTGAAATATAGGTAACGCGCCGAACACCATCACGCATACGGCTAACCTGTACAATAAGGTCGATGGCCGAGGCAATTTGGCTACGAGTTGCTTTTGCCGGTAGATTAACTCCTGACATCCCCACCATATTCTCAAGGCGTGTGAGAGCCTCTCTGGGTCTGTTTGCATGAACTGTCGACAGGGATCCATCATGACCTGTATTCATGGCTTGCAGCATATCAATTGCTTCTCCGCCGCGGATTTCCCCAAGAATAATTCGATCTGGTCGCATACGAAGGGAGTTCTTTAGCAAATCCCGCATTGAGATTTCACCGCCTCCCTCCAAATTTGCAGTCCTTGTTTCCAAACGAACAACGTGAGGTTGCTGCATCTGTAGTTCTGCGGCATCTTCGATAGTTACAATGCGCTCACCCGGATCAATAAGCTGAGAAATCGCGTTCAGCATTGTTGTTTTACCAGATCCGGTACCGCCAGAGATTAGAATATTTAGTCGGCACCGACCTGCTACCCGTAGTACGGTCGCTGCCTCTGGAGATAAATTGCCCTGACGTTCCATAACATCAAGTGTAATTTTTTGCTTTGCAAACTTTCGGATTGAAATGCTTGGTCCATCGATGGCCAGCGGAGGAATAATGATATTGACGCGGCTACCATCTGCAAGACGAGCATCCACAAGTGGAGTGGACTCATCAACCCGTCGGCCCACATGGCTTACAATACGGCCGGCAATACTTAAAACATGAGCGTTGTCCCTAAACTGGCAGTCTGAAAGGACCAGCTTTCCTTTTTGCTCAACATAAACCTGTTTGGGTCCATTAACCATAATATCTGTAATGGTATCATCAGCGAGCAGCGGTTCCAGCGGTCCAAGTCCCAGCATATCATGCATAAGACCTTCGATAAGCTCTCTCTGCTCTCGCTGATTTAGCTGGATACGTTCATCAATCAGGATATCGCTGACGATATCTGAAATATCACGAGCAAGATCAAGACGATCCATAGTCACAGCCGCACTAATGTCAATGCGTTCCATGAGAAGTGGCTGTACTTTTCCCTTGATCTGCTCGGCCTGACTTGCTGACCTTGGGGAACTATTGTCTACAAATGCTTCCAAGCGTTGTAGGTCGGTATTATTTTCAGGTTCTGGCTCAGCAGTCCCGTTTGATTGCGGAACGACAGGCTCAGTTATCTCTTGCTCATAATCATCTAACTCGTCTGATGAAGCGTGAGGCTTCCATTCATCAGGCTGATCAAAGTCAGCAGTCACCTCGGTCGGCGCCGAAAGATCAGCCCCAAAAACAGTGATACCTTCTTCCGGGATCTGAGTTACATTGGGAATATTTTCTTCAGAGGGATCAGAGTTTTTCTTAGAAGATACCTGTTCAATATCATTTTGAATCGGAGCCTTAGTTTTTCGGCGTTCCTCTACTTCACCCCAAATTATCTTGGAAAGTTCTGAAACTAAATTACGCTGCTCAAGAACATTTAATTTCAGCCTTTGCTTTTCAAGACTTTCCTTAGTAAAGGTTTTAACAGCCTGCGTTACATCCGATGACGTTGCCTCTTCAGAAAAAGTGTCAACCAGCTGCTCACGCGCCAGTTCAGCAATGCTATCAATGAGGTTGCTATGAGCGCTCTCGGGGGCTGCTTTGCCCCCCGACCGCAATTTCTCTTTTTGATTTGGTGAAGAAGGTCGCCACAAACTCACTTTTTACTACCCTCTTTTTTTCTCTTTGATCCTAACATACGGCCAAACAACCCCTTGCTCTTCGGTTTTTCATAACCGGAGACTTCTTCGGCCAGCTCCCTCAAGGCCTTGGAAATGGGTGCTTTTGTGGCAACAGAACTAATTGCTTTTCCTGCATTCGCGCAAATTGTCAAAGTTTTCGCATCTTCAGGGATCGTGAAATCGATAGATTCACTTAAAGCTCTGGTGAAATCTGCTTTGGATACTTGCAAAGCGCGTTCTCCGCCGACTCTGCTAACGACACGTAATATGCGGCCCTTTGTTGACAGCGCTGTCATGGCTTGCGTTATGCGATTGATATCTCGAATACCAGCCAAGGTTTGATCAGATACCAAGAGAACTGTATCAGCAGATGCGAGCAGTGCACCTTGGGTCGGCAGCAAATGCCTTGGAAGATCAACTATGATCTGATTATAGTCCTGACTAACTTCCCCAATAAGCGTATCAATCGATTCAGGATTTACATCAACAAATTCTTCAATTGGCTCTTCAGTCCCAAGGACTGCCAAATTATCGCCTACCTTAGCAATCGCTCTGTCTAAGAATAACTTATCAAGGCGATGCGGGTTCTCCAACGCTTCACGAAAGCCACCGCCTGTTTCCAGATCGAGCGCTAAGGTCGAAGTTCCAAAATGTAAATCCAAATCAAGCAACGCTGTACGAAGCTTTTCCTCAGTTGCCATTATCCAGGCAAGGTTTGTCGCAATGGTAGAAGCACCGACGCCACCTCTCACTCCGATTACGACAGTCAAACGACCACTTTGGGCAACCTGCGCCGCCAACGCTTGCCTGTCGATATTCTCGACTGCATCTTTAAACACTTCTGCTGTTAGAGGCTTAACAATATAGTCTTTTGCCCCCAAGGCAATCATTCGGCGAAACACGCTTACATCATTCGATGTTCCAAGAATAATCAGTGAATTTTCTGGCCCGATTTTACGGATCAATCGCGTAATGTCTCCTTCTGGATCTAAACTGCGACTGATATCCGCAACGATCACTTTCGGAGAATTTCCAGGCTCGATTCTACCCAGCGCAGTAGCAATACCACCATCTTGGACAGAATCTGCTGGCCAATGAAGATCACTTGCTACTTGTCGGCAAACGCTCAATGAATCTTCGTCATCAACAAAGGCCATCAGGTCTTCGCAAATTTGAGTTCCAAAAAGTGTACTTAAATTAGATGCTGCACTTGCCATTTAATAAGCCTTCCCAATTTCTCGAACCGATTTAATCTTCACTCGATCCACCTTCTTCGCCGCCGCTTGATGATGTTGCGCCTGCACGATATTTCACAATAGACAGGGCAGCACGTTCGCCGTCGTAACCGCCTATGCTATTGGGTGCGATTAAGTCTTTAGGATCAGCAATCATTTGCGCCAAGGCTGATGCGGTTGAACATCCCATATGGGGTAATGGCAGGTTTTCATCATCCAGACCTTCGGGTCGATGCCAGCCTTTTGCACATTCAGGATCAACCGTCGCAACATATTTAGTGAAATAAATTCTGAGAGAATTTTGCAATCCGTCACGGGTAATTTTCGGCTTCACCTGAAATCCTTGATCTTCAAGAAAACTTCCGATGGCGCCATAACGTGTTTCATTCACTCCATCCAAATCAGAAAAAGAAGGAAGTTCGACGCCTAACACATCTCCAAACTCAGCTTTTTGGGCTTGCATGAAACCAATCAGTCGCCCCTTTTCCATATCAGTGAAATCATCTTCATGTTGATCAAATTTAACAACAAAAGTTGGCGTTAATTTCTGCACGTTTATTTGCTTGGTCATAAAGGTATTCTGAGGATTTGCCGTTAGGGCAATTTCTGGTGCATCTGGATCTAATGCCGCACAACCCGTCAGCCCCCAACTAAGAAACACACCGATCAACCCGGCTTTTTTGAGTGTCATGATTTTTATATCTTTCATGTCCTTACTCCGTAATAAAGCCAGCAGGACCAATAAGTTTAATGTCCCGGTTAGCAGTTGAGGTTACAGGAACATCCTTCTCGGTGTTATTTTCCCCAAGTGTGGGACGGTAATTTTTACCGCGCAAATAGCGATCTTTATCATTCGGCACTACATACCCATCAGTTGGCAGTGCAATCCGTGAATTAGCAGGCTTTACAAGGTAAGGCGTTACGATGATAACAAGTTCAGTTTCATTCTTCTGAAAAGACGTAGAACGGAACAACGCCCCTATTATGGGGATGTCCCCGAGCATCGGCGTTTTAGAAATATTGTTATCGGAATCACTACTTAAAAGACCACCAAGAACAAAACTCTGACCGCTTGCAAGTTCAACCGTTGTCTCCGCCCGTCGCGTGAGGAGAGATTGCACGAAAACTCCGCCGACATTAATAGCAGAGGCAGACGACAACTGACTGACTTCAGGTCTTACCTTTAGGTTGATCCGGTTTTCACCCACAAGATTTGGCGTAAAATCCAAAGAGACTCCGAAATCTTTATATTCAATACCAATGGCACCATCTTCTTGGGGAACAGGAACAGGGAATTCGCCACCGGCGAGGAAACTTGCAGATTCTCCCGATAGCGCCGTTAAGTTGGGCTCAGCAAGGATTGTTATCAGCCCTTCATCTTCAAGCGCATCTACGAGTGCATTTACACTGGTTGTCCCGTCATTAAATCCAGCAACCACAGTAGAAAGGCTACCACTTCTCAGGATCGTGCTGCCTCCTGTAAAAGCATCCCTTCCTTGTGCAAAACCGAAAGTGAATTTATCGAAAAGAGTGATGTTTTCCCAATTTACGCCCAATTGTTTTGTCACGGATCGGGAAACTTCTGCTATTTGAACACGCAAATTAACTTGGCTTGAACCTTCAACGATCAAACGATTAAATATCGGACCGCCAGATGAAAAAAGAGTGCTTATACGGCGCGCATCTTCTGAAAGATTTGCAGAAGGAACTTGCCCAGTTAAAACAATGCCATCACGCATTGATTCAGCATAAATTTTAAGATTAGGGGCAAGATCACGCAATGCTGCCTCTAGAGAGGCAACATCGTGTTTTATTTCAACCGGGGAATTAATAAGGACTTTGCCTTTGCTATCCAGAGCAAACAAATTCGTGCGTCCAGGTTTCTTAGCAAAAATGTAAATCACGGTCGGTGATTGAACATGAACATCTGCAAGTTCGGGATTACCAACAAAAACCGACGTTGCAGCACTTTCCAGTTTTACCAATTTCCCTGAATTGAGAATTAGATCCAGTGGATCACCGATGTCATTAATAACTTTTGCAGCCTGTGCTGAAGCAATTTGCATGGCCAACGACATAATTATTAGTCCAGCTGTCAGCAATGCCTTGAAATATTTTGGCATTTTACTCTTCCCCTTAATCGAAGGATTTTTGTTTCACATCGGCAGCCCGAACAACAACAACTGATTGCGCCGCTTTTCCAGACTGGTGTGGTGCAGAAATCAAAGAACTTGCTTCACTATCCCATGTATAGCCACGTCCTCTTTCTGCTTTCATCACAGTATTACCGTCACCGGATTTCTCTTCATCTTCTGTCCTTGCAATACTGCGGAGGGATAAAGACAATTTTCCAAGTTCCCGTGCGACGGAGACTATTTCAACTTGCTTTGGATTGACTTCCAAGGTTGCAATCCCGCGAACGGCAGCCTCTTGCGACTGATCATCTGTCGATTGATCCATAGCAAGGACACGCACATCAGTTAAAATTGTCTCGCTCGCATGACGAGGCCTAGCGGTTTCTTCAGCATCCGCGGACACGTTGAATGTCAGGATTAAATCGACCCGATCTCCTGGAAAAACAAAACCAGCAACACCTGATGTTGCATTTATATTAATGGAAATGGCTCTTCTTCCCGGCCGCAGAACCGCAGCAAGGAAACCGCTCTGACCGGGTTTCACTAATCGTCCATCAGAAATCGGCTCACCACTGGCAATTCCATGTCGGACAACCGTACCAACGAATTCACCAATTTTATTTTTATTTTCAACAACATACCTTTCATCAATACCATCGACTTCGGGCCATTCATGCCATTCTAAATGTTCATCACGAACGAGGGTACCTGAGGGTAAATCTTGCGATGCCACTAAAATTTTCACCGTTGGCTTTTCTTCTTTTACGACAACTTCAGCAACTTGTTGCACGACAGTTTTTTTCTGCCCGCCGGCCCAGTTCCTGACAAACCATACGGTTGATCCGGCTACAATCAGTGCGAAAACAATTAAAATCAGCTTACGTGCCATAGTCTTTATTCCAACAAAATAGAGTGAAGTCTAATATAGCGTAAAAGAGCTTAAGAACCTGTTAAGTCAAATTATTAACCAAACACAGAAGCCTGTGTTGCGTAGTGGAAGAAAATTACGACACTCCCAGCCGCAATTGCGACACCATAGGGAACAGGTGTCCGGCTAAGTATTGACGATCGAATATTCTCCAATATGGTCCCATTACTTTTTGGGTTTCTACGACTTTCACGGATCAAAATAAAAACCACCAAAAATCCACCCGTAATGACCACTGCAAACAGGAAAGGGGCCAATAGCTTAACACCTGCCCAAACACTCAAGGCTACTAGAAGCTTAACATCCCCACCACCAAGGCCACCAAAGGCAAAGATACCAAAACCAACGACTAACACGCCCCCGCCCACGATCACCCCATAGATCCAATCCACTTCTGTTGGAGAGGTCAAAACGGCTGCGGGATATAAAAGGAGGAGAGCAAGGCTGATCCAATTGGGAATTTTAAAAATTTGATAGTCTGAGATAGCGGCGTAAATCGTCAAAAACATCCCAGAAAGAACAATACAGAGAAAAAGATAAACGAGCCACATAGCTATACATTCTGCTTGGAGGAAAATTAGTACTTAAATATAGACTCCAAATTCCTAATCTTTATTTAAATACTAAATACAACTACCGCCGCCATCTTCAGTTAACTCGAATTCACTACCAACTGCTGTACAATAAATATTGGTGATTTCAGCAAAGGCTGTCGTCACAGTATTGCCCAAAGCGGTAAAGGCCAGAATACCAGCAAGCGCCACTAACGCCGCGACGAGCGCATACTCTATTGCAGGAGCGCCACTTTCATTTTTAAAGAAAAGAACGAAAACTTTCATACCGTACCCCTAGCAAATCAGAAAACAGTACATTAGACAATGGGCCGCAAAGAATGCGGCCCATCAAGTTCAATTTTAGCTACATGAAGCAGCTGAACTACCGTCGGCTGCTGCTGCAGTCCAAGTACTTCCTGACCCAGTACAAAGTGCCTCGGCAATATCACCAAAAGATTGATTGATTGTATCACCAAGGGCTGTAAAGCCAACAACACCAACGAGGGCAACCAATGCGGCAATCAGGCCATACTCGATTGCTGTTGCGCCGGATTCATCTGATACGAATGAGTTCAATAGTTTAAACATCTTAAATCTCCTAAAAAAGCTACAGGATATTGATCCTGGAAAATCAAATTTTGTCTTAAATTAGAGAGGCGAACCTCTCGATTACCAGACTTCCTAGAGCTTGCTAAATGCGTTTTCTTGAAAAGCCTTTTCGCTAACTTAAGCGCCTTTCAAGTTTTAACCTTGCCTTGCGCCTTGAACACAATTTGCACTACATTTCTTAATTAATAGTTAAACAGAATTATAATATTACTAAAAAAATACGCGTAAACATTACATAAAATTTTATCTATACCTATATATATATAATGAGTATGAAAATTACTTTCACCAATACTTAGCTTGTACTTAATTTACTAAAATTTTAGTATTTTTATACTACAAAATATTTTTTATACTCAATTCATACAGTATTACTAACTTTAAAAACTCATCTTTATTACAAATTTAGCAAATTTACGCTTATTTGTTTAGTCAAATTTAAGAATTACACGCATATAGTATGTTTCAATGCTATTTCCTTTTAAAAATTTATTGGTATTCCTATGAGATCACTCTCAATCCTCCGGTCCCTACAAGGAACGATGGCTAACTTCATCAGCGATAGTCGAGGAGTTTCAGCTTTACTAATAGCGCTTCTAGCAATTCCAATTTTTGGAGCCATTGGCTTATCTGTTGATTTAGGGCGCGCATATGTTCTTAAATCGAAGTTAGCCACAGCCCTTGATGCCGCCGGTTTGGCAGCGGGGCGGGTAATTTTTGATGAAGACGCAAAAATAATTGCTGATGCCCAGAAATTTTTTACAGCCAACTTTCCTGATGGATATATGGGGGCAGATGTTAGCGCCCTAAACATTACATGGGATGCAAACAAAGAAAATATTGAACTGGATGTCAACGCCACCTTTAACACCACTTTTATGGCTGTTCTTGGAAATGACGAACTAACCGTTGGAACCCGGACGCTTATTAATCGTGTTAATCGCGGACTGGAACTTATTATGGTCTTGGATAATACCGGCTCCATGGCACGAGATTCTGATTCAAACAGTTATGGCGGTTCCGTAGAAAACCAAAGAATTGGCGTACTCAGAACAGCAGCTAAAGATCTTGTCGATATTTTATACGGTGATAATGAAACCCAAAATAACCTGTGGGTCGGTATTGTTCCCTATGTGACCCAAGTAAATGTTGGCCCAAGAAATATCGGATTTTTAGAAACTGATGATCAATTAAACATTATTGATTCAGTAAACACCGAATATAAAAAAGAAAATGGTGAATTTGATGAAGCACTCTTACTAGACGTCGATCTTGATGGTACGTTCGATACGAGCTACGGCTGGAAGGGTTGCGTTGAAATGCGTGACAATCTGGCAGGCGGGACCGTAGATACCATGGATGACCCACCCAACGAAGACTTCAACCCTTTTGTCTACTTCAATGGCCATCCTACAAATCCGAGCCATGAAAATGACAATGACTGGAATGATAGTAATCCCGGAAATGTGGTTCATATAGCTACTCAAGATGTGACCCAATGGAATAGTTTTAACAATTCCATTGGTCGCGGACCAAATTCTGGCTGCCCCTCACAAATACTTCCCTTAACTGCAGAAAAAACAGCGGTTATGGCAAGCTTGGACGCAATGCGCCCTTGGTATAGCGGTGGAACCATGGGCAATATCGGTATGGTTTGGGGCTGGCGCGCCATATCTCCTCGTTGGAGAGGACATTGGAAGGATTCTGAAGACACACTGCCCTTGGATTATGACGAGCCTCTGGTTGATAAAGTCGTGATTATGATGACGGATGGTGAAAATACAATCTTCAGTCATGGCAGCAGGAGCATTTTCGATTACAACTCCTACTCTCGCCACGAAAAGAATCCATATTGGAGAAATGGACCTGCTGATTATAACGCCAGCAGTACAGACTCATACACGAATCGAGATGGACGCCTGCGCTACACAAGCACAAGCTACTATCGTAATTATATTGATGATAAATTTGCCGCCATTTGCGAGAATATGAAAACAGCTGGTATCACAATTTACACAATTAAATTTAAGTCTGGAAATGAGAACCTATATAGGAATTGCGCTACGTCAGATGCACATTTCTATAATTCTCCAACCACTGAGGCCCTGGAAGATGCCTTCCATTCAATTGGTCAGGAATTAAGTAATCTGAGAATTGCGGAATAAGATAATTAGGTAAACTCTCATTAGATCGTACTTTATGCCTTTAAATTAGCCTCGCATTTCGATGCGGGGCTTTTCATTGCCTAATCAAGCCCCGCTTATCGCTTTCTAACTCTTCTAAGCGACTCCCTATGCAATAAATAAACCACCCAATATCGCTAAGGTAAGCGCATGAGTGAGACTAAAAGTTCAATTCACGGCGACGGAATCACATGCTTCTCACTTATGGCTGCCCAGTCCGCCGTTTCAATGGAAACTCATAATAAAGACAAAAAAAGCTGCAACCGAACGGTTACAGCTAGTTAATGTGCAAACAGAGATAAGTTGCCGTTAATCGAAGGTCGTACGCTCTGAAAGGCGTGGCCTGAAAAAGGCATCCCGATATATCAGGGAGCCGGATAGAATAGAAGAATCGAGCCCCGCAACGCCACCTGAGATATAAGGCGTAAAGCTATAAAAAACTTCAGTAACAATTAGTGCCTCTTCATCCGCTAACGTTTGGCCGTCCTCATCCGTAAAGACAGCAGGCAATGTAGCCTCCCCATCAAGTTCCCCGATCTGGCTCACGTAACTATCAAGTGATCCCTTAATTTTTTGTCCAATAATAAGGGGCTCGTCCCCTTCGCGGCCAACGATGGATGTAATGACAACCATACCGTCCGTATCGAAGTCAAACGGGGCTGCCAGATGATTTGTCGCATTAAATAGATTATCGATCTCATCCGACGACAGAGCCTCTGCCCGCGCGACTAAATCCGCGAGTGTTGCTGTAATCCGGTCAAGCTTTTGCATAAGAAGTGCATAGCGCCCCACCTCAAAGCTTCCAACTGTGAGCAACATTAGAAAAGGTAAAATCATTGCAAATTCGACGATTGCAACCGCAGAATGATCTTTTAGAAATCGCCGAATTGAAAATTTCGATTTAACACGCTCTAAAAACAGAAGACGTTTCATTTTCCACCTCAAAATGGTTCGTTCAGAACGATCATTGATGCCGTCAATGGAATAACCCCGTCAAGGACGGGAATAAGGCTTCCACTTAACAAATTCCAATTATATGAAAGTGTATACATCACAATATCACCGGGTTCTCCCAGGCCTGTCTCACCCATATCTTCATCCCAAGCGGCATTACCGTTGATATCACTGAACGGCTCTCCATCGGGATAAAGCACTCCTTCAAAGGTGAACGAGTCTTCGGTAAAAATACCATCACCATTTATATCCGTATAGGGCTCTGGCATGCCGACATCTTCAAAACTTGGATAAATTAATGTATCAACATCACCAACCTGCGCATCCACAAGACCCAGGGACGCTTCGTTTACAATATTCACCATGGTTTGCTCACGGCTAATGGCACCAGTCTCTTGTCCGGTTAGCCCAACCCGCGACGCATCTCGCAGGCCGCCTTCCACCACTGTATTGACAAACATACCGATACTTAGCTCAATCATACCGAATATGATCAGCATGATAACAGGTGTAATAAGCGCAAGTTCCAGCGCCGTTGTCCCCGTATCATCCCGTTTAAACCTTTGAAAAGTATGATTTACCCGCGGTTGTTTACGCATAAATTTCAGATCCTATATTAATAACATCTGAAATTTACTAAATGGAGATTAACTCCGCGTTAAGCTAAACTTTTGATTTAGTTAAAATTCGATATATTATTCATCCGCAGTACCACCAAATCTGGATTGCCACTCTTCAACCTCTTCATCGGTGACTTTACGAAACAGAACGTCAGGGATAGAAAATTCATGCCCGGCCTTCAACACTTGAAGTTCAGCCATCAAGTCCTTAGAAACCCAATCTTTCTCGGTCAAATTCAGTCCCAGTGCATCGGACAATTTTTGAGATGCATTGGGAATAACTGGTGCGCTCAAAATAGCAAAAATACGGATCAGATTAATGGCGACACGAAGGCTTGCAGCCGCCGCTTCTGGATCTGTTTTAAATGCAGTCCAAGGAGCCGCTTCAGTTAAATACTCATTCCCCATCACCCAAATAGCACGAAGTTCCTGCATCGCTTTGCGAATTTGTAGCTCTTCCATATGTTTTTCGTAAGCTGCAATCCGCTCGCCCAAAACCTTTGCAAGATTCTGTTCGCGCTCCCCAATTTCGCCGCCTTCTGGAAGGCTATCGCCAAATTTAGAAGAACAGAACTTCAAGATGCGATTGACGAAATTACCAAGTGTATCAGCCAAATCTTTGTTGGATGTTCCAGCAAAGCCTTCCCATGTGAAACTGGAATCAGAAGATTCCGGCGCATTGGCAAGCAAATAATAACGCCAATAATCAGCGGGTAACATCTCAATTGCATCCGTCATAAAGATGCCGCGCTTTTGGCTGGTGGAGAATTTCCCACCATAATAGTTTAACCAGTTAAATCCTTTAATATAGTCAACCATCTTCCATGGTTCACGACTTCCAAGAATTGTGCCCGGGAAAGTTACCGTATGAAAAGGAATGTTATCTTTGGCCATAAATTCTGTATAGCGAACGTCATCTGCGTCATACCACCACGACTTCCAGTCACGGTTATCGGCATCTTCATCCGCCCATTCTTTTGTGGCTGCGATATATTCAATGGGCGCATCGAACCAAACATAATAAACTTTATCTTCCATGCCCTCTTGAAGGACAGGAACGCCCCATTTCAAGTCACGGGTAATCCCTCTGTCATGCAAACCTTCATCCAACCATTTAAGAGCGATGGAAGAGACAAGCAAAGGCCATTCGGGGTGTTTTCCAACCCATGCCCGAATTTCGTCAGATAATTTGGATTGCAGCAGAAAAAGATGTTTGCTTTCCCGCACCTCCAAATTTGAACTGTTGGAAATTGCAGACCGGGGATCAATCAGATCAGTGGGGTCTAGCAATCGTGTGCAACTCTCACACTGATCGCCTCTTGCTTTATCATATGCACAATGCGGGCACGTACCCTCAACATACCGATCCGGTAAAAACCGATCATCATCAATTGAAAAGATCTGTTTCGTCACACGCTCCTCAATGAAATCATTTTCGAGAAGCTTAGCGCCAAAATGCTGGGTCAGCTCTTTATTTTGCTGCGAAGACGAACGACCAAAATGATCGAAGGAAAGAGAGAAAGCTTTTCCAAGATCAGCTTGAATGACATGAGCTTGTGCACAAAACTCTGCGACATCCAGACCTGCGGCTCGAGCCGCAAGCTCTGCCGGAGTTCCATGCTCATCGGTGGCGCAAATATATAAAACGTCCTCTCCGTTCGCTCGAAGGTAGCGGGCGTACAGGTCTGCAGGCAACATGGACCCGATCAGGTTACCCAAGTGTTTAACGCCATTGATATATGGCAAAGCTGAGGTAATGAGATGGCGTGTCATAGATAACGATCCTGCAATATAAAGGAAAAGCTGTATTAATTGAGATCCTTTTACAGGAACATGCGGGTTGGATCAAAAGCTTTTAAGTGTATCGCAAGAAAGTTAGAGAAAGGAAGCTAAAGCATAGTTGATATTTGATGCTGCACGTGCGAAATTGCGGCCTCATTTAAAGAATTTTATAATCAGGTGCCTTATGCAAATTGAGTCTGTCTCCACATCTAAAAAGTCAATCAGCTCCGATGCAGGCCCAACCTCCCTCAGATACGACTGGAAAACAGAAGAAATTGAGGCGCTTTTTAAGCTGCCCCTGACCGATTTGATGATGCAAGCGCAAATTGAGCATCGCAAGTACTTCCCTGCAAACGAAGTACAAGTATCAAGCTTACTCTCTATTAAAACCGGCGGATGCCCTGAAGACTGCGCCTATTGCCCACAGTCGGTTCATAACAACACCGGATTGCCCGCTGCAAAATTAATGCAGGTTCAAGCTGTTCTTGATGAAGCCCAAAAAGCTAAAGATGCTGGGGCGACACGTTTCTGCATGGGCGGTGCATGGCGCAGCCCAAAAGATCGCGACATGGATGTGGTTACTGCGATGATTACAGGTGTCCGCGAGTTGGGCATGGAAACCTGCATGACATTGGGTATGCTTAGCCCATCACAAACGATCCGCTTGAAAGAAGCGGGGCTCGATTATTACAATCACAATGTGGATACATCCCCAGAATATTACGAAAAAATTATCTCTACTCGTACCTATGAAGATCGCTTGAATACATTGGAACTTGTCCGTGAAGCGGGCATAAATGTGTGCAGTGGTGGCATTGTTGGTATGGGTGAGAGCAGTGACGATCGCGTTGGCATGCTTAAAACCTTGGCAACATTGCCTGAACATCCCGGAAGTGTTCCTATAAACATGCTGGTCCATGTAGAAGGAACGCCGTTAAATGACGTCAAACAACTTGATAACTTTGACTTCATTCGCACTATCGCAGTTGCCAAAATATTGATGCCCGCCTCTGTTGTCAGATTATCAGCAGGTCGTATGGAAATGACTGATGAAATGCAGGCTATGTGTTTTATGGCTGGAGCTTCGTCAATTTTTGCGGGTCCGAAACTGTTGACTACAGAAAATCCTGATCAAATGAAGGATATGAAGCTGTTTGAACGCTTGGGCATCAAACCTGCCCCAATTTGCCGTAAAAATTCAGAGGTAACTCACTGAACATAAAGTTTACTACGTTTTTATAACTACATGCAAAAGCATCCGGCCCTGTTCAAGATCTAGAATAAAATAAAAAGGAAGAAGACATGACAGACATGGAAGCTTTTATCGCTGGGATGCCTAAAGCAGAACTTCACGTTCATGTAGAAGGCACATTGGAACCAGAATTAAAGTTTAAACTGGCGACGCGAAACAAGCTGGACCTTCCCTATAATTCTACAGAGGAGATGCGGCAGGCTTATGATTTTGATGATCTGCCATCCTTCCTTAAAATGTATTATGAAGGCATGAGCGTTCTTCTAACTGAACAGGATTTCTTCGACTTAACTTATGCTTATCTAGAAAAAGCACATTCCCAAAATGTGCTTTATGCAGAAATGTTCTTTGATCCACAAGCTCATACTGTCAGGGGTGTTTCCTTTGATACTGTTATTGGCGGTATCCGACGCGCGCAAGGTGAAGCTCAACAAACCTTTGGCATAAAAACGCAACTCATAATGTGTTTCTTGCGCGATATGACAGCAGAGTCCGCCATGGAAGCGCTAGAGCAATCCCTTCCCTACAAAGACTGGATAATTGGTGTCGGTTTGGATTCCGATGAGGCCGGCAATCCACCGAAGAAATTCAAAGAAGTGTTCGCAAAAGCCCGCTCACATGGATATCGCCTTACAATGCATTGTGATGTGGATCAAGAAGGCTCTGTGTCGAATATCTGGCAAACGCTGAATGACATAAATGTTGATCGCATTGACCACGGGGTCAATTCTCTTGAAGACGAGGCTTTATGCACAGAAATCATCAACAGAAACTTAACCCTCACGGTCTGCCCCATTTCCAATGGCTATGTAACCGCTAGTAAAAAAACAGCCGAAATCAAAACCATGCTGGATAAGGGAATGCGGGTCACGATAAATTCTGATGACCCTGCATATTTCCCAGGTTATATGACCGAAAATCTTATCGCCACTCAAACAGACGCAAATCTTTCACGAGACGAGGTTCTTCAGCTTGTAAGAAATGCTTTTGAAGGAAGTTGGCAATCTATTATTTCCATTGAACAAATGATTAAAAGACTAAACTCTTACGCGGCTCGAATAGGCAAAGAGTAAGTTGATGTTCCTCTCCTTAGCCTTGCCTGTTGTGATTTATATGAGTGTCTATCAAACATTATGAAGAGTTTTAGACGCTGAAATCAGGTCATAATTCTATTTGTCAAAAAAGCCATTTCGACAGTCGAGGTAACGTAGATAGACATTCGGATTAGCTCTGCATGATCAGTTTATCGAGTACTAATCATCAAGGCATTTCCATCATCTCGGAGACTTCGATCGTCCCACCCTCAGTCTGCGGGCAAACTTTTGCCATTTCTAAAGCAGCATCAAAACTGTCAGCTTGAACAACTGAAAAACCATGCATTGTATTATCGCCACCATCAGCGATTTCTCCAGAGAAATTCACGATACAAGTTTTGCCCAGTGGCGTTCCAGGGTTGACAACAGCATCCCCAAGCTTTTCAATCCAAGCCTTCCACCGGCTCATATTTTCTGGCCTTCTTCAGGACTTTTGGGTTTTTGCCCGCCATAATATGCTAGAATATATTTTGACATAATCGTCCCCTGCCTTCAGTTATATATATTAGACATTTTGATATCAGAAGATTTCAAAACACGTTTTATTGCTAAGAGTAGCAAACGCAGCGCATCAACCCTACATTGCAACAATAATCTTAGATTTTCATTAATTAGTGTAATCTTTAAATGAAAGAAATGTAAACCGAATGTTCAGCATCAACAAAATTAGATTTTCAGTATATTCAATCACGCTAAAAAAAATGGAAAACACTTCATATTATCACATATTATTTTATAGATTCATGCATATACTTACTGTATCTCGTGAAGTTACCTAACAGAATTATGTGATATACTAAGTGTGCTATGCGTAAAGGATTTACAAATGAGGGTATTATTTTCAACTGTCCTAATTACCGTTGCTGCGTTTATTTTTGCCAGTTGCGATGAACCTCAGCCAAAAAAAGCACAATCTTCAAAACCAAATGATATTATTCAAATAGCTTTGGTCATGAAAACCATGACAAACCCCTTTTTCATTAGCATGGAGCAAGGAGCCCGAAGGGCGGAAAAGGAATTGGGCATAAAATTAGTTGTTAAAACAGCAGCCCAAGAGACTTCAACATCTCAGCAAATTAATATTGTTGAACGATTGGCACGTGAAGAAGAAGTACAAGCAATTGTTATTGCCCCAGCCAGTTCCATTAGGTTAATTCCTGCCTTAAAAAAGGCGCAGGATAAAGGAATACATATAATTAATGTCGATAATCTCCTGGATCCTGATTTTTCAAATAAAGCAGAACTTCGAGACGTCCCGTTCATAAGTATTGATAATAAGAGAAGTGCTTATTTGTCAGCAAAACAAATATCTCAGAATATTTCAGCCCCTACAGAAGTTGGAATAATAGAAGGTATTCGCGAAGCAGAAAATGCCAACGCCAGAAAAGCCGGAGCCCTTCAAGCTTTTAGCGAAAATAGCAATCTTACTGTCGTTGCTTCTGAAACCGCTCATTGGCGAATAGAAGAAGCATATGATGTAACAAAGAAAATGTTTACTGATCACCCCAATATTTCACTTCTTTTTTGTGCAAACGATATGATGGCAATTGGCGCCATCGAGTATTTAAAGGAAACAAACCGTACATCCGTAAAAATTGCCGCATTTGATGCGATAGATGATGCGCGTACAGCGATCGATGAGGGTTGGCTACATGCCACCATTGACCAGCAAGCAGGAGAACAGGGTTATCAAGGCATCATGCTTGCGTTAAAAGCGATTAAAGGAGAAAGCCTCCCAAAAGAAATCATGCTTGATGGTCTGGTCGTTTCAAAATAATGGTACTAGATCGTATGAAGTCCGGAATTTACAAGACCAGTATTGCGAAAAAATTTTTCGTTTACTTGATGCTATTTAGCATACTTCCCTTGATAATCATTGGGGCTACTTCCTACCAACTTTTCACGACAGCCATCACCGAACAAGCGATGCATTTTGCCCAAGAAACAGTTGATCATCAACGTGACATTTTAGACCTGCGACTGGAACAAATTGAGAATCTGGTCTCAGACATATCCGGTGTAGAAGAAATTACATCAGCTGTCGGTAAAAACACTCAGTCAGCTACCGTGTTCAACAGATTGGCGACAGAAGCTCGAATTGGTAGTATTCTAAACGGTTATTTGAGCCTTGAAGGGCTATTATCCATCGATATCTATGCCTTAGGTGGCAAACATTACCATGTCGGTGAAACCCTCCTTGCTCAAGGGGTAAATAAGGAACAAATGGTTCATTTGTTTAATGAGACCCGCGCCAGTGACAAATTCCTCTATTGGGCAGGTATCGAAGACAATATCAATGCAAGCTCACTGGAAACAAAAGTTCTCACTGCTACAAGTCTGCTAACAGACGTTAATATGGACACGCTAGAGCAGGAACCGATAGCCCTGCTTGCGGCAAGTTACCGCATTGGGAATTTCAATCGAACTCTGTTGCGTGAACCGAATAAAAGTGTTGCCTATTATGTTGTACTCGATAGCAAGAACAGATTTATTAGCCATCCCGATAAGAGCTTAATTGGGCAATTTGCTCCCCCTGAACTTCTACAACAAGTCAATTCGGCCGACCAAAATGAACAGCTACAGGCTCATTCTGGCGGCTTAGTTATCAACAGTGCCCGTTTTGATCGTAACGGTTGGCGCATTGTGCGTTTCGTCCCACTAAACACATTAACTAAAGCAGCCAAAGACATAGGTACTTATACACTGCTAATTTTGGCATTTTGTTTAGTAATAGTCAGTTTTATAGCCTACCGATATTCCCAGACAGTAGTCGCTCCAATACGCCTGGTAACCAATGCCTTTAAATCATTTGAAAAAGGAACACTCGATCCAGAAATACGTATCAATAAAGCTGGCAACGATGAAATATCTGAACTCACTCGCTGGTATAATAAATTTTTGGGTGTCGTCAGGGAACAGAGAGAAGTTCAAACTGCGCTTGCTATAAGTGAAACTCGTTTCAAGGATTTTGCAGAAGCCTCTTCCGACTGGCTGTGGGAGTCCAATTCAGATCATATAATAACGTTTGTCTCAGACCGGTTTTTTGGCACATTTGATATTGATCGCTCTGCAATAATTGGAAAAAAGCGCTACGAATTAGCAATTAATACTGATCACCAGTTCGGTGCGACTACAAAACAAGAACATCAAAAGGACCTTAAATCTCATACCCCCTTTCGTATCAGCTACCCAATTAACGACAAATTTGGGAAAGCATATACTATAAAATCCTATGGCAAACCCTTCTACGATGAGCATGGAAATTTCCTTGGATATCGCGGAACGGGAACAGATATCACTAAGGAAATTGAAGCCGAAAAAAACCTGATAAAACTGAATAAAACGTTGGAAAAAAGGGTTCTTGAGAGGACAAAGGCCTTTCAAGCGTCAAAGGAGAGGGCTGAACAGTTAGTTGCGACTTTCGATGCCCTTACTGAAAGTGTCGTTGTGTACGATTCCGATGACCGAGTTATTTTTTTCAATGAAGAATATGCAAAACTGTACAAAGCCGCCCCAGACATCATCACCTATGGCATTAAATTTGAAGAACAAATGAAGGCTGTTCTGGAAAAAAACCTATTCCCAGACGCTATCGGTCGCGAAGAAGAATGGTTAAAACATCGCATGGAAATACACCATAATCCAAAAGGCAATTTTGAACAGGCTAGAGAAGACGGAAAGTGGCTTTTGGTTCATGAACAACGTTTTGCAGATGGTGGATACGCAATTTTAGCCACTGATATAACAGACCGTAAACAGCTCGAGGAGCAAGTGAGAAGAGCTCAAAAAATGGAGGCTGTCGGGCAACTGACTGGCGGCATAGCCCATGATTTCAATAATATACTTGGGATAATTCAAGGAAATATTGAACTTCTTGCCGAAACAATCCACGAAGAAACTCCATTACACTACATAAATAACGCCCAAAAAGGTATCGATCGGGGAGGTGATATCACCCGAAAACTTCTAGGTTTTTCGAGGAAAGGCACAAGAAAATTCGATATTGTTTCGGTGAATTCTACACTTGTTAATCTCAAAGGATTAATTGCAAGATCTCTCACTGCATATATCAATGTGGAAATCGACCTTAGTGATGATTTGTGGCCAGTATCAGTTGATACAGGTGACTTTGAAGATGCAATTTTAAATCTATCATTGAATGCCCGAGATGCTATGCCCAATGGTGGTTCTCTTGTTATTGAGACACAAAATAAATTTCTGGATGACGATGTCTTAAATCAATATCCAAGCAGCCATTCAGGGGAGTTTGCAATGGTGTCGGTAAGCGATACGGGCATCGGTATGAGTGAAGATACAAAAGAGCGCGTATTCGAGCCCTTCTATACGACAAAAGAACACGGCAAAGGAACTGGATTGGGTCTCAGCATGGTCTATGGTTTTGTACAAAGGTCAGGTGGACATCTCAATATTTATTCAGAACTAGGGAAAGGGACAACGATCCATATGTTTTTCCCGCGTACGAAAAATAAACTGACCGATAGCAAAACAAAACACGACCAAAATATTGATTTACCAATAGGCATAGAGACAATTCTAATTGTAGATGACGAGAAGGGGTTACGTGACATAGCATCGCGTCACTTGGAAAGCCTAGGCTACAAAATAATAGCGGCAGAAGATGGAGAAAAAGCACTTAACATTGTTGAAGAGCGCAACGATATTGATTTAGTTTTTAGTGATGTCGTAATGCCTGGAAAACTGGATGGTTATCAGCTTGCTTCACAGGTAAAAGTCAAAAAGCCGTCTCTCAAATTTTTATTAACCAGCGGCTTTACCAAAACGGCTCAAAAAACCCAGAGTAGCGACAGCGAATTTATGGTCAAATTAAGCAAGAATGTGCTTGGTAAACCCTATAATAAATCAGAACTTGCCAGAGCACTTCGGAACACTCTGGACGCATAAATTCAAGTTTCAAACAGACAATTCTGTATCAGGATCTCGCAGTTTCACACTTTGTCGAACAACCAATTCAGGTGTCAGAACCAAATCATCTGGCATCGGTGTTTTGGTTTGTAAGTAATTGATCAAAAGATCTGCAGCTTGTTCTCCAAGTTGTTGACGAGGTTGACGAATTGTCGTTAAGGGCGGGTTAAGATAGGAGACTAGTTCCAGGTCATCATAACCGATAATGGATATATCTTCCGGGATCCGCAGGCCACGCTCTTGTATTGCTCGATAAGCACCCAATGCCATCATGTCGTTGAAAGCAAAGATAGCTTGTGGTAAAGCCCCTGAGGCACAGCGATTGAACAATTTATTCATCGCTTCATATCCCCCTTGGACTGTCAGCGCAGCAGGGACCATCCATTTATCCAATACAGGCAAATCATGTTTTTCCATTGTGCCTTTAAAACCCAACAGACGATCATTTGATCGAGGATGCGCTTCAGGGCCTGTTAGGCACGCGATATTAACATGTCCCTGTTCGATCAGATAGTCCGTTGCCAAGCGCCCTCCCAGAACCGAATTATCACTAATCGTACAGCAATTATGAACCGACTTGGCATCTAGAATAACAACAGGTAACTCTTTTTGTTTATTTAGATATTCCTCAAATTCAGGCGCATCATGGGTGGTCAAAACAATCAAAGCATCTACACGCTTTTTGATCAGCGTCTTCAATTGCGCTAAAAGTCGGTCCGCTTTATAATTTGAATTACAAAGAATTAGGCTATAGCCACGTTCAAAGCACGCTTCCTCGACCCCTTGCAAAACTTCCATGAAAAAGGGGTTCGTCGAATTAGAAGCCAACATTCCCAACGTATAAGTCCGGTTCGTTTTCAAAGCCCGGGCAAGCGAGCTGGGTTCAAAACTCAATTTCGTGATTGCCTTATCGACCCGCAGTTTTGTTTCCGGAATAACATTACGCGTTTTGTTAAGCACATGAGATACGGTGGATATGGAAACCCCCGCTTCACGGGCGACGTCTTTCATGCTGGCCACGAGATTATGCCTACCTTTAAGGTGTGGGATTATGGTTAGAAGTGAGCGGAAAAGTTATTAGGATTTAACATATATCCCGCCCACTGGTCTAACCCAAATATTACTTGCTGATCACCCGCAGAGCAACAGGAGTATAGGCATCTACTGACTGCCCTTTGAGAAGTTTATCAGCAGCTTCAACTCCCATTGAGCCTATTTTGCCTGCTTGCTGGGCTACGGTTGCCAGCATAGCACCCTCTTTTACAGCGGAAACGCCATCATCTGTTCCATCGAAACCAACCACGAGGATTGAACGTTTCGATGCCTGAATTGCCTTAATCGCACCAAGAGCCATCTCATCGTTATGAGCGAAAACAGCGTCAATATTGGCATGCGCCTGAAGAATATTTTCCATAACGTTCAGGCCTTTAGTCCGGTCAAAATCAGCTGGCTGCGATGAGACAACCTTAATTCCTGCGGCGCTGGCAAGTGCCTTATGGAATCCTTCACCGCGGTCACGTGCTGCGGATGTTCCCGGCACACCCTGCAATTCAACGACACTACCTGTACCGCCTAATTGTTTGACAATCAGCGCACCTGCCATCATGCCACCCTGGACATTATCGGAAGCTACGTGAGATAAAACCTTTCCACCTTTTGCGCCACGGTCAAGTGTCACAACCGGTACATCTTTACGGTTTGCCGCCTTGATTGCACTTTTAACAGCATCTGAATCCGTAGGGTTAATCATGATCAACTTAACTTTTTTGCTAAGCGCATCCTCAACATTGGCAATTTCTTTAGCAGGATCATTTTGAGAGTCCAAAACTACCAATTTATAACCAAGTTCTGAAGCCTTAGCTTCTGCCCCTTCTTTCAACGACACAAAGAACGGGTTGTTAAGAGTTGACAGGACCAGAGCCAGCGTGTCCTGTGCCATTGCAGTAGTGCTTGCCATCGTCAGACTGGCAGCCATACCGAGTACTGTAATTAGTTTTTTCATATTTAACTTCTCCTTGTTAATTTAAACGGTATTGAACTCACGTTTTTGTTTTAACGCGACTGTCCACGACAACCGCGAGCAAGATTACCGATGCTTTGGCAATCAATTGGTAATAAGAAGAGACTTCCATAATATTCAGGGCATTATTCAGCACACCGATAATCAGCGCACCTATTAGAGTGCCAACGATACGCCCCCGTCCCCCCATCAGAGATGTCCCGCCAAGAACAACTGAAGCAATTGCATCCAGCTCGTAAGCCGTTCCAGCTGTTGGTTGAGCTGACTCAAGGCGTGCGGTCAAAATAATTCCGGCTAAGGCGGCAGTGGCTCCGCTAATCGTATAGACGGCCATTTTAACTGCTTTAACATTAATACCAGAAAGCAATGTTACTTGTTCGCTTCCACCAACGGCATAAACGAAACGTCCAAGCCTTGTATGATGAAGAACAACCCAGCCAATGCCAAAGGCACATATCGCAATCAATACCGGGACGGGTATGGCAGCAATATACCCACCACCAATATGATAAAAAGTTTCCGCAACATCGAAATCCCCCGTCGAGATCGGACGGCCTTCGGTATAAACCAATGTCATCCCGCGGATCATTGTCATTCCAACAAGCGTCGCGATGAAGGGTTGAACACCAAAGAAACTTACAACAAAGCCATTTGCAGCGCCCAAAAGAGCACCCAGGCTCAGGGTCAGTAAAATCGTAGCGTAGATGGAAACATCAGCAGAGAGCAGGCTTGCGCAAACGGCTCCGGTCAGGGCCAATATGGAACCGACTGACAAATCAATCCCCGCGGTGAGAATGACAAACGTCATGCCTAAGGCAATGATCGCATTGATCGATGTTTGTCTGAAAATATTCAGAAGATTGTCAACGCTCAGAAATGACGGGTTTGCCAAGGACACCAAGGCCATCAGAATAATCAAGCCTATCAGTGACTTGTTATCGAACATGATGGTTTTTAAGTTATTGATATGCATGACAATTTATTGACCTGTTTCCTAAATTTAAAGTATCGCAGCACGCATTATATTTTCTTGAGTGGCTTCTTCTCTAGATAGCTGTCCCGTTAAACGCCCCCGTGCCATAACCAAAATCCGATCCGATATACCCAGTAACTCAGGGATGTCAGATGACATTAGTAATATGCATAAGCCCTTCTCCTTCAAATCTTGAATAAGGCTATATATTTCGCGTTTTGCGCCGACATCAACGCCGCGGGTTGGTTCGTCAAAGATTACAATTTCAGGATCTGATATAAGAGCTTTGGCGATGGCTACTTTTTGCTGATTTCCGCCACTCAACAACGACACCTCGGTGTCCATCGAATTAGTTTTGATCCGAAATCGTTCAATAAATTGTCGAATTTCCGTTTTCTCAGCAAGGCTGTCTATAAATCCGAAGCGAGTTGAGAATTTTGGAAGTGCCGACAGCACCATATTAGCGCGGACCCCATGCATCTGAATAAGGCCCTCATGCTTTCGGTCTTCCGTTACAAATCCGATACCAGCTCTCACACCGTCACTAGGAGCACGAATAGACTGAGCTTGCCCATCGATCTCAATGGAGCCTGACTGAACTGGATTTGCTCCAAACAGCGCTTTAGCCAACTCAGTTCTGCCAGCTCCCATTAATCCAGCGAAGCCAACCACTTCACCTGCTCGCGCTTCAAAAGATACATCTGTAATACCTGCTGCATTCAACTCACTAACCCGAACTCGCACCGGTCCGGGTCTTACAGGGTTATAAGGATATTGATCCTTCAATTCACGGCCGACCATGTGACGGATAAGTTGATCTTCATTCAAATCTGCGGCGGCACCTTGATGGATCATTTCGCCATCGCGTAGGACGGCGATGTCATCACACATATGAAAAATTTCACCGAGGCGATGAGAAATGAAGACAAGTCCCTTACCTTCGTCACGCAATGTGTTCACAACCGAAAACAATATCTTCGTTTCCGTTTCAGTAAGAGCATCTGTCGGCTCATCCATGATGATCACATCAGCCCCAAACGAAAGGGCTTTCGCTATTTCGACCATCTGTTGCTGAGCGACAGATAAATCAGCTATCTGCACAGCAGGATCAATGTCCTGCTTCAGGCTAATCAGTAATTCCCTTGCTGCCTCTACCATTTTTTGATGATCGATCAGGCCAAATCGGTTCAATGGTTCTCGGCCAAGATATATGTTTTCGGCGATACTCATTTCGGGCAACAGGTTCAGTTCCTGATGGATAATGACAACCCCTGCATCCATGGCTTGACGCGGGTTAGAAAACGAGACTTCTTCTCCACGAAATATCACTTGCCCTTCATCACGCTGGTAAATTCCGGAAATAATTTTCATCATTGTCGACTTTCCGGCCCCGTTTTCGCCAGCCAATCCCACAATTGACCCTGCACGTACAGATAAATCGACCCCTTTTAGAACGGGTACACCAAAGAATGATTTAGTGATATTTTTCAATCGCAGAAGCTCGCTCATGCTTAAAAAACCACTCCTGCTGACAGAATAATATTGGCGTAGGGAGTGAACTCACCCGTCCGGATAATGGCTTTGCATTTTGTACTGTGATGTTTGAACTGATCATGGGGTACGGTCTCAACCAGCAGCGCATTGCCTTGCGATTGGCGAAGATCGTTAAGTGAATTTGTCACTCCGGCATAGAGATCGGATTGGCCTACGGCTAGTTCGTCTGCCATTAGAGCCGATTCAACCATCATCTCAAAGATGATGGCGTCAAGCGTTACCAAAAGTCCTGGCACCCCTTCACTCACGGCTAAATCAATGCGCTGAACACCATCTGGCACCGGCAGTCCAGCGTCACAAATACAAATGGTGTCGCCATGCCCTAACCTTGCGATCAGTGAAGAAATTTGATCATTTAGCAGTCTGGATTTTTTCATCCGACCCAACCATGTTTTTTTCAACTATTCAATATTTAACGTTGCGCAAACGTTTGCGCAAACGTTTTCTTTTATTAAAAACATAAACAGTTAACTAACGTTCTGCTGTTGCAGAATTTGTATACCTCAATCGATTTCATTCTTGATCGACACTTGTCACGCTTAAAAATAATCTAAAGGGCTGACAAAATTTGTGTATCTCGAAGGCTCTCTTTCGCATTCTATGTGGACATGTGACACTTTCACAGAAGGGTATGCATCTTCCGGATTATTGGAAAACTACTTTTGCAGCCTCCAGCGAACAATCATTTGACTGCGTAGGCCTCAACCACATCGAGTTTCCCCTTACCCTTTATGTCTACTGCACCGAGCGACCGTGCTTGGGAATCATTTCGAATATCGTGCCAACAAGTTTCTGTCATGGCGACCGTACCGGGAGAACCATGAGCGACAAGACGTGCCGCTATATTGACTGTGTCACCCCAAACATCAAACAGGAATTGTTGTTTACCTACGATACCTGCAACCACTGGACCAACATGTACACCGACACGAACCTCCCAGTTGGGTTCCATCGCCTTAGCAATCCGTGACATTTCAAGACCGCAGCGAAACGCCGTCAATACGGGAGCCTCGACGGGGCGAAGCAATCCACTCGTCGCCATAAAAGCATCCCCAATAGTTTTTATCTTCTCCATTTCGAAGTGGTCAACTGTCTGCTCGAAGGCTTCGATCAGCGCTTGTAAATGCCCGACAACTATCTCTGGAGAATGCTGATCGCAATAGGCAGTAAACCCGACGATATCACAAAATAATATGCCTACATTGTCATAGTGACGTGGCCTGACTTCCCCCTGCCGTTTCAATTCATTGACCGCAGAAGGAGGGATGATGGAATTAAGTAAATCGTCAGTACGCTTTTTCTCAGCAAGTATCTGGGCGCGATTAGTCTCTTCGAGATCTCGTAGCCCCTTCTTTTCGAGAGACGCCGAAACACGCGCTCGCAAAAGGGTCGCATTGAACGGCTTGGGCAAAAAATCTTCGGCACCAAGCTCGATGCATCTGACGACACTGTCCAATTGATCCGCAGCTGAAATCATGATCACCGGTAGGTGGCGCAAGCGTTCATCTTTCTTGAGGTATTCAAGAACTTGGTATCCGTCCATCTCCGGCATCATAATATCAAGCAGTACCAGATCGAACGGTTCGGCTTCTATTTTGGCCAGCGCGTCCTTCCCATTAACGGCGATTTCGAGCTGTTTATAGCCGCATCGCTTGAGCCGGCGAACCAGTGTAAAGCGGTTATCATCGTTATCATCAACAACAAGAATGCGCGCGATGTCTGGAGTCACGGCATCTCTCCTGCAGTGAGAAACCCCTGTATTTTGTTCATCAGTCGTACAAATTCAACGGGTTTTGTATCGAAATCATCACAGCCCGCATCCAGCGCCTTTTCTCGAGCTCCTTCCAGTGCATGAGCCGAAAGTGCAATGATTGGAATTGCCTTGGTCTCATCCATAGCCTTAAGCTTCCGGCTTGCTTCCCAACCATCCATTATCGGCAGGCTGAGATCCATCAAAATCAAGGCAGGCCGTTCAAGACGGGCTTTTTCGATACCCGTTTCACCATCTCCGGCAATGAGAACTTCGAAACCCTTCTTTTTCAAACGTCGGGACAACATATAGACATTGTCTTCATTATCTTCGACATAGAGAATTTTTGTCATTCGACATCTCCACGATCGACGGCATTTGGAACAGCATATTTACTGACATAATGGCGGATCTCATCAAGGTATGATGGAGTCCCATCGGATGGTTTCTGGATGATTTGTTCGACGCCCCCATTGAGGTGGCGGCGGTCATCCTCCGACAAATCGGCACCAGTGATGACGACGACCGGAACGCCGTTGGCGGTCGGGATTGTTTTCAGCGATGACACAAATTCAAATCCGTCCATTTCAGGCATGATCAGGTCCAAAAGAATAAGATCGGGTAAGTCGTCCTGCAAAAGATCCAGACCAGTACGACCATTGGCAGCTTCACGGACACGCCACCCTTCACTGACAAACACCCGTCGCATCAACTGTCGAGTTGGCGCATCGTCCTCAACAATGAGTACATTGCCGCCGCTACCATTAAGCTTGTATCGCTCAATCAATAACAGCAATCGTTTCCTATCGACCGGTTTTGTCATGTAATCAGTAACACCCAGAGAGAAACCTTTATGTTTTTCATCTACAATCGACACCATCAGCACAGGAATATCGGCAAGTTCAGGATCGCTTTTCAGGTCTTGCAAAAGCGTCCAACCATCTTTTTCAGGCATTATGACATCTAGCGTTATTAATGCCGGTCGCAACTCCCGGGCTCTTATCAGGCCAGCATCTCCGTCGATTGCAGTCGCGACCGTATATCCTTCAGACTCAAGAACGCCTTGCAGAATATCTCTGGCAACCGGATCATCATCAATGACAAGAACAGTATTCGATTCCATTCCGTCCGCTGGTGGGTAACGGTCAGGAGCGATTGTTTCTACCATTATGTTCGTCTTCTCTGACGGGATCTCACGCGGTAACCGAACCCGGAAAACAGATCCTTCGCCGGGCGTGCTGTCGACTGTTACATCGCCCCCCATCATTACGCAAAAGCGCTGAGAGATAGCCAAACCTAAACCGGTGCCACCATATTTGCGTGTTGTCGACGAATCCGCTTGTGAAAAATCAGCAAACAAGCGGTCCAATTGCTCCGGCGACATACCAATACCCGTATCCGAAACGGCAATCTCGACCCAACTCTCTGCATCGAGGGTGACATTGATACCAACCGTACCGTTTTCAGTAAATTTACAGGCATTGCTCAGCAAGTTAAAAATAACCTGCCTTACGCGGGTCACATCTGACGCCATTGGCAATAGGTCATCGGGCAAGCAAACTTCTATTTTATTGTTGTTCGGCGTTGCAAGCGGGCCAGCCATATCAACGCAGTCATTAATGACGGCACCAAGATCAAAGGTTTCGACATGCAATTCCATCTTACCCGCTTCGATCTTTGATAGATCCAGAATGTCATTGATCAGTTTCAGCAAATGCTTGCCAGCCCGACTTATCCGCTGGAGGGGCTCTATGAGATCTTCGTCTCCATCCTCAATGGCATCTTCCTCAAGCATTTCTGTAATACCGATGACAGCATTCAGCGGCGTCCGTAATTCATGGCTCATATTGGCCAGGAACAGGCTCTTGGTTTCCGTTGCTTTCATAGCTACATCGCGGGCTTCTGCTAACTGATCAACCATTTCCCCGAGTTCAGTTTCCCGTGCCTTCGCCTCGGTAATGTCAGTAAAAACTCCAACAATACCGCCTTCAGCGGTTTTCTGTTCGTTGATCCGCAACCATTGTCCATCTGATCGCAGATGTTCGTAGGGGCCGGTTGGATTTTGATGGCGGTGGAGGCGTTCAGCGAGCCATTGCTTACTGTGTTCCTGTGCAGCAACAATCACTTTATTTTCAACAGCGGTAGTAATAATGGTCTCATATTTGATACCATTCACGATCGGTAGATCGATATTCAAATACATGTCGCGATATCGGCTATTACTGATAACAAGGCGATCATCTGCATCATAAAGTGCGAAAGCATCCGTCACCGCTTCTATGGCTTCGAGCAATTGTAACTGCGCTTGCTTCGCCGCCTTCTGTGCCTCTTCTCGCTCCACGGATAATCGTTCCCGTTCGACAAGACTGTCCCGAAACAAGGCAAGGGTCTTCGCCATTTCTCCAATTTCATCCCCTCCCGCTGACGGAATTGGGGTGGTGTGATCACCCGCCGTAATCGCCCGCATAGCCGTCACTAGGCGCGATAACGGCGTCCGGATTGAGCGCAGCACTAGCAATGTCAATATCAGACCAACAAATGTACCTCCAAAAATAACGTAATGAGACAGTTCTACAGTTTCGCGGGCCGATGCAAGGCCAGCGCGACTGCGTTGCTGCGACTCCTCTTCCAGTTGCAAAACAATGTTAGAAAGTTGTTCATCAATTTTTTCAATGTGAAACCGCGCCTTTGACATGAGCGCATTCCCTTTCACTCGCTGATCGTCGGTGTAGGCATCGACCGCCAACTGGGCGGCCTGCATCAACAAGTCAAGTTCACGACGGATAATGTCCACCCCTTGTCGGTCATGTTTTTCTAGCTGGGTGAGTTTTTCATTGAGCATCTTCAGAGCCGCCTCGGCTTTCCGCTCCGACAACATCAGCAGACTAACCGCAAGATCGGCGAGGGAAAACTTTAAGTCCCCGAAAGATTTGCTTGCAGCGTTTGCAGTTGTAATCTGACGAACCAATTGAGCTTCACTGGCTATTGTTTCCGCATTTCGCGTCAATCGATCGCCAAGGAACAAATTGGAGGCAACAAGGATGGTCAACAGGACCACACTCAAAATTGACAACCGCGTGAGAATTGAGAACTTGCTCATCGGGAGACCCTTTCCAAGAGCTCCGTCATCAATTGCGATACAGCGTTACACTGATGACACCGCCTAGATCCCCAAGTTTTCCGCCTTCCTTAGGATAACCGGTTACATCAAGTTCGCCCTTGGGAGCCCCATGACAAGCAAGGCATCCCTGACCATAATATTCAGGGACGAGAACCCGAAAAGCGGCCCTACCTCGATTTTCCGCCGCAGCAGAAAAAATAGTTCCTTTTTTCCAATCAGGTGACGAAAGGCTTGTACGAATGGCCTCGACCTCCCAAGGATCAGGACGTGCCTTGCGATTGCGTATAAGTTCAGGCGGCGCCGTCACTTTAATTTCTGCTTCCTGTCCCATAGATCGCTGGAACTGTTCATTTACCAACCGCGCAAATACGGCAGGGACAAACCCCTTTAGGGCGACCCCTTTCTGGTTAATCAATGATTGGTTATCCTCCATCACCCTCCCAATTGCGTCGATTTGCGCCTTTAATAGGCGACCTCTCAAGGTTGACGCATTGATATCCGTGGTCCCTTCTCCCTTGGTTTTTTCAAATTTCTCTAGCGCTCGTGCCTGCACGACGTCTCCGCCGAGGCCTTTGTCACCAATAGCAGGATCATTGATCAGTTTTTGATTTTGGGCGATGATTGAACGGGCAGACCGTAACATCGTAGCCAAATCAATGGCAATTTTGAATTCAAGGTCATTTTCTGCTGCGGAAGCAGGGCCATGCAAGGCCGCTAGGGAGATAGAAATCAAAAAGACCGCGAATAACCTTAATAGCAGTGTCATGATCATCCCTTTGCCTGCAAATTTTCAGATATCGTTATTTCGCCCAACCAGTGATTTACATTTCAATCAACATAATATGCAATATTGCTTATAAACTTGTATTAACGTCAAGTTAAACTGACATTTAGCAAGCAAATTTCGAACTCAACTGGTTCATGAAATTTACTGCCTTGATTGGACCGACAGAACAGTTATATGGTTTTATATTTCGTTAAACATAATAGCTATTACAGCGTTTTCGACATTCGATTTGGTTTGTGTTTCGGTCAAAAAGTAAGTCTGTTTATTTCTCAAAAGCTGCCCAAATCTGTGAAGTAAAAATACGTCTCTCCAACGCCATAAGCTATATTAGTGCATTTTTTTCAACAGCGCTCTAGCTTGGATAAGATCGGCTGCATCAAACCCCTCTGTGAACCAGTCATGGACTGGTTGCAAAAGGTTGCGGGCATCGACGAGTTTACCTTGATCCAGCCATAACTGCGCCAGACTGGTCGCCGCCCGTATCTCCCACCCTTTGGCTTTTTGTGACTGGGCTATTTTGATGGACTGGTGATAGAGAACTTCAGACTCGCCCGCATTACGCCGATCCAACAGCATCAATAAATGCCCTTTAAGCCGCAGCAATTCCGGTTGCCAAAGTATTTCACCAGTACGGGCAACCTGATCGAGCCCTTCCTCGATTGCTATGAGTCCATCGGCGGCTTGCCCGTTTTTACCGCAGGCATCGCCCAGTAATAGTAACCAATAAGGATTGAGTAGATGAGCGCCTATGGTCCTGCAGGAATTAATCGCTTCTCGCATATCAACAATCATCTGAGCGTCACCCGTCAATTCGAAAACTGCGCTACACAGTGGTACTTTCGTCCAGTAAAGATACTGCGCAAGTCCCTTTTCAGTTGCCAGCTCTGCCCCTGACGCGGCAAATTCTCGAGCTGTTTCCGGGTCGCCTCGCATCAGATATAAAACCGCCGCCGCGGTATAGGAAAGAGCCATACTAATGGGATGCTCCAACTTTTGTGCCAGAACGAAACCGCAGTTCTGGTAGTCCGTCGCCTTGTCAATAAACCCCAGTGCCTGTTGGCTCCACACACTAATGCAGTAAGCGCCAACACCGAAGTCTGATCCTCCATTACGAAAGGCATAACTTGCGTGCAGATCATAGTTATAAGACAGGATAACTTTTGTCATACACTGATCCGCCTTTTCCAGTTCCCCAATCATCATCAATGTGTATCCCATCGCCCTTTCCGCAGAGAGATCTGGTCCCGGATCTTTACGAGATTTGGCGAGCTCCACCAATTGTTCTGCTATTTGTAGAGACTTGTTCATGTCGGAACGAACAAAGTGAAATAATGACAGGCCCTGCAGAGTGGAAAACTCCTTTTCAACATCGTTCACCTTCTGCGCCAGTTTAAGCGCCCGCCGATAAGCTGGTTCTACCTCTGCTGATGCGTAACCTGTTGAGGCGATCAAGGCTGGACCCAAAATCACTCGTAGTTTCAGTTCCCTTTTATCTCGCGCCCGCCCTTTGGGTAATGCCTCGAGAATTTCCAACGCTTTTGACAGATGGGCAACCGTTTCAATATTTGCCGACATAGCTAGTGAGCGTGTGCCAGCTTTCTGCAGATATTCGATGGCATTGTCACTTTCACCTGCCTCACAGTAATGATGAGCAATCAACTCTGGATGTGTCTCAATGATATCGGGGAAGCTGGTTTCCATCAATTGTGCCACTTGCAAATGATGCTGCTCGCGGTTACGCCTGAGCAATGATCCATAAGCGGCATCCTGAACCAACGCATGCTTGAAGATGTATCGGGCCCGCGGCGGCCGACCGCGCTGGTATAGCAGTTCCGCATTAACCAGTTGTTCAAGCCCGTCCTGCAGGATACTGTCGTCCGCCGCCGACAGACCGGAAATCATTTCATAAGCAAATTCTCGACCCAATACTGAGCCAAGTTGCGCAAGTTCACGCACTTGAGGCAACCGGTCCAGGCGTGCCATCAGGGATTCCTGTAAAGTATCGGGAATACTGAGTGAGGAAAGCGGCCCTGTCAGCTCAAGACGCTCGCCGGTGTCACGTAAAATATCCGAAGCGAGGATAGTCTTGGTCAGTTCTTCTACATAAAGAGGGACTCCATCGGCTTTGTTCACGATATGATCGACCACCTCATTGGGTAAAGATTTATGGTCTGCAATATAACTAACGAGCGCCACTGCATGCTGACTTTCCAGCCGGTTTAGGGTAATCGGTGTGATGTGGGATCGCGCTGGCCACGGCGGCACAAAATCCGGCCGGGCGGTTAGCAACATTAGCAGTGACGCTGTCGGTGCCTGATCAATCTGCACGCCTATCAGTTCCAGTGTTGACGGGTCAGCCCAGTGCAAATCTTCCCATACCTGCAACAGCGGTTGACGCTCTGCGACTTCGAGGATCATGGCAATGGCAAGATCCTGTATCTGTTGTTTTTGTTTCTGGGGCGAAAGCGACAACGGCGGATACCGATCTTCCGGTAACGGTAGGCTCATTAGCGCGGCAATCAAAGGGACGCTTTCACGGACCGGTAGTTCAAAGCCCTCTAGGGCGGTTTCCAATTTTGTCAGGCGTTCTTCCATACTGTCTTCGCCCTGCCATGCCGCCATCCGTTTAAAATACTCAATAACTGGATAGAAGGCACTGTTGGCATGATAAGGCGAGCAGCGCATCACCAGCTGCGGTAGTCCCTTATCACGAGTTTCGCTCCTCAATCCGTCGACTAGAACACTTTTACCGATACCAGCTTCTCCGTTAATCGAAACTACCTGACCACGCCCCTCTTCTTGAACGCTTTGCCAAGCACGTCGAAGAAGGCCCGTTTCCTCATCACGCCCAATCAGTTCCGTCGACCCGATGTTATTTTTATCTTGCTCCATTTCAATGTCATCATCACGAAGGCCGACGACCCCCCAAGTTCGCACCAAACCGGTAATTCCTTTAAGCTCCCGATTGCCCATGTCTTCATAGATCACAACATCTCCGACAAGTTCCCGCGTCAGAGAGCCTATGACAATACCATTGCGCTCTGCTAGGTCCTGCAATCTGGCAGCTATGTTTGGTGCCTCTCCAACGACTGTGCGTTCTTGTGCCATTCCCTCGCCAATAACCTCGCCAACCATCACCATGCCCGTAGCAATGCCAATACGAACTGTAATATCGATCCCCAAGCGGTCGCCAAGATTTTTATTGAGTATCCCCATAGCATCAACAATACCGAGGCCACTTCGCACCGCACTTTCTGCGTTGCGCTCCAGTGATTTTGGATAGCCAAAATAGACCAGAATGCCATCCCCCATATATTTGGCAACATAACCACCATAGTCGTTGAGAATTTCGGTACAGGTTTCCTGATAACTACGGATTACATCTTGTAAATCTTCTGGGTCAAGCTGAGTAGAGAGCGCAGTTGAGTCCGCAAGATCACAGAACATAACAGTCAACGGCCGCCGCTCGGCATCACTGCTATTCACTGTTGGTGCCGCGGACGGGTGCGACTGGGATTGTTGGATCGGGGCGAAGGCTGTCGTCACTTGCTTCGCCATTGCTGGTGTTTGGGGAGCCGCACCCTTAATGGCTTCTCGCAAGCGGATGCGATTGCCAATCGACACCCCCAATTCCTTCAGGTCGTCATTGTTCAGATCCGCTAGTATTGAGAGGTCAATATCGTGAAAGATAAAGCTATCGGCATATTTGCCTAATCCCAGACTCTCCAACCAAGTTTTAATGCTATCGGTCAAATCACATTCTCCTGCCTCCCAAATATATACTAAATCTAATATAAACATCCAGCAAGTGAACTAAATAGCGAATAAAATCACGGAAAATCCAAAATTTGACGAAATCAAATTTGGTATCAAAAATGGAAATGGAGGTTAAATGTATCATTCAGGAAAGTAGCTACATGCGCTGATGTGATGCTGTTCCCCATAGAGCCAAAAGTAAGTCAGAGGAAACGTTGCGAGGACCAATCTGCTATTTCCATAGCTAATTTCGAAAAATACCCCATTGAAAAACTTTTTTTAGGGTTTTTGGAAAATTCGATACTGGTTTTCAGTACACCAAGTTTTTAGCTCTTCTGCCATGATTTGAAGCAATTGATAGTCTTTAACTTCTGCAATCACCTGTAACTGAGCGATCAAACATTGCGCTTCGCCTTCAAAATTGGTTTCTGAGACTGGACAGAGATCTTTCCAAGGGCAGTTTTCCCTGTGCAACATGATCGCAGCAGCCCACCTTTTTGCTTGTAGTTCTTCCAGAATTGTTTTTGCTATTTGCTTATCCATGGCTTGCTTTGCTATTGCTAAAGGTAGGATTATGCAGGCGGCGTTAAGATTAGGTTCTGGCCGTGTCTTAAACCAGCAATGTTTGAATACCATCAAAACAGATATATATTATAACTGAATTCTAGTGCAGACACAAGGTGTTGGCCCTGTAGCTTAGGATACAAGCCATTTCCGACTCACCCGTCAATAATAATATTGAGCCCAACAGGTCTGCATACAATTTTTATTTTTATCATTTTCGAAAATTAATAAATACACAAATTCTGAGTATAGATAATCGCAAATTCACATAAAATACATTACTTAACTCTAATTTAGTAAATTTCCGCATTAATGAACAAAATCTTCCTTATCATTAACAAGCTTGAATTACGTGATTGACAAACGGGAGCGCGTATTTTGAAAAATGAATTTGAAAATGTCAGTTACAGCCGATCTGATGAACATTCAAACCGCTTTTACACTCTTATGGCAATTGCTGCGCTGTTGATTGGGTTCGTCGCAAGTTCTTATTTTCTTTTCCTAAGTTCTCAAGGCCTGACTAAAGCCGCGGATAGACGATATAGCTCCTATTTACTGGCAGACGAGCTCCGCCAAAGCTCAGATGATCTGACACGCATGGTGCGGACCTTTGCGGCAACGGGTGATCCGCGTTTTGAAAAGCAGTTTTTAGCAGTCCTTGCTATTCGAAATGGTGAAAAACAAAGGCCGGAAAACTATTATCGTATTTATTGGGATTTCGTTGCCATTCTTAAATCCATTCCCGATAATAATGGAGGACTTTTACCATTACGCCAATTGATGATTGATGAAGGCATGACGGAAAGCGAGCTGGCATTATTAAAAAAGGCCCAAAATCAATCAGACGCGTTAGTGGCCTTAGAAACGGTGGCCATGCGGGCCATTAATGACACCCTTACAGACGCGGATGAGAATTATCGTAAAATTGGGGAAAGTAATCGAGATATGGCGATCCGATTGCTGCATGGGCCCGAATATCACCAAGCTAAAGTCAAGATTATGGAACCAATCCAAAAATTCCTTACCAAACTGGATGTGCGAACCGATACCGACGTAAAAAAATATGCAACCCGCTCTAACTCTCTACTTATATTGAGTATCGGAATAATCATCGTTGTCCTTATGCTGACAATCTATTTGTGGCGCCTGCATCAACATATTACCAACATTGAAAAAAATTGGCTTGATGACAAAAACAAGGAACTGCAGAAGCATCGACAAACTTTATTGATCAATGAACACAGGATGCAACAAACTGCTAAATTAACCCATACTGGATATTGGCTTTGGGATGAATTGGCTGACTGCGCTATTTCATGTTCTGAAGAATGTGCAAACATTTATGGTGTTTCTGTAAACGAGTTTGTTGCCAAGTCAAAGAACAGAAAGAATGTTCGACTTTGGTGTCATCCCAAAGACAAGGAAAGCGTCCGCCAGCAATATGAGCATTACCTTGCGTGTCCAACTTCGATTTCTCGGACATACAGGATATTAACGGAACAAAATGAAGTCCGCTGGATCCATGAAATAGCAGAACCAGAATTTGACGCCGACGGCCTGCATTTTCAGACAAAAGGTGTGATCCAGGATATAACTGAACGCAAACAAATCGAGAAAGATTTAAAATCGAGCGAAAGCAATCTCAATCTGCTTGTTCAGACACAGACAGATTTAATTAGCCGATTTTCTCCTGATGGAATTCTTAATTTCGTCAACCAGTCATATGCCGAATTTATGGGTAAAGATGTGGAGCAACTCATTGGCAGATCTCTTTTTACAGATGTGCCTCCAGAAGAACACAAACTCATAAGAGAAAATTTCTCCCGGCTTAGTGTAGATTGCCCGACATATACAACAGAAAACCACATAGAAAACGGAGCTGGTGAATACAGAGTTCACGAATGGATTAATCACGCATATTTTGATGATGACGGTAGCGTCTCTGAGATACAATCTGTAGGACGTGATGTTACTGAAATTCGCCGGGCGCGAGACCGTGCTGAAGCTGCCAATATCGCAAAATCAGACTTTCTTTCCACGATGAGCCACGAAATTCGGACACCATTGAACGGTGTTTTAGGAATAGCCCAGTTGTTGAGGGATACGAAACTTGATGATGATCAGCAAAGGATGTTAGCGACCATTCTTTCTTCTGGCCATACCCTGCTCGCCATCATCAATGACGTCCTTGACATGAGTAAAATAGAAGCCGGCGGAATGGAGCTTGAAGAAAAACCATTCTGCCTGAAGGCGTTGCTTTCCACAATCACAACACCATTCCAGAGTTTATCTGATGATAAAGGATTGAAGCTGATTGTTAACAGCGACATAAGCAAGGAATTGGTCGTTAGAGGGGACCCTGTCCGACTACGCCAAATAATTTGGAACCTTCTGAGCAACGCAATTAAATTTACTGAAGAAGGTCAGGTTTCATTGTCCATCGTAAGTGATAGAAGCACTGACAACGAAGGCCTCGATGAAATCGACATAAAAGATCACTTAATTTGTTTTACCGTTGAAGACACTGGTGCCGGCATTGCACCGGATCGAGTTGATGCAATTTTTGACACCTTTACTCAGGAAGACAGCTCAATAACGAGAAAACATGGTGGAACAGGCTTGGGTCTGTCCATTGTCAAGCAACTCACTGAATTAATGGGTGGAACAATCAAAGCAGATAGTGAGCTTGATAAAGGAACCATATTCAGCGTCCATATTCCGTTTAAATCCGCGACAGAAGCAGAAGTCGAAGCCATTGCTTTGAGGAGCGAATTTTTCACTTCGGAAAAACAGCGCCCTCTCAACATATTACTTGCAGAGGATAATGAAGTGAATGCTTTCATAGCCAAAGCATTTTTAGAGAAATTTGGGCACTCGATACGCCATGTTGAAAATGGCTTATTGGCAGTAGAGGCAACGAAAAAAAATTGGGCCGATTTGATACTTATGGATGTCCATATGCCGGAGATGAACGGGATCGATGCGACAAAAGCTATTCGGGCAACAGAAATAGGCAAATATCTTCCGATAATTGGATTAACGGCAGAAGCGTTCACTGAACGGCATACTCTTTTCATTGAGGCGGGCATGAATGACGTCATCACCAAACCTTTCACGGAACAACAATTAACTGACACACTTGCGGCCAATGGGCTCATCGATCGGCGCGGTAGAAACCGTGAAAAATGACCCTCTGAGACGCAAAACTTAGGCCAAGAATTCGTGGTTGCACCTCGTCAAGCAGCTCAAACTAAAGATCACTATAAAACATGCGAAACCGCACATACTACCAAGGGAGACCGCGGGTCCACATTAGCAAAACATCTGAACAGAAAATTTCTATTCTGCGGATTTGATTTCCTCATCCCACGCAATAGCTGACATTTACACGCCCTGAAAGTAAGCAGTTCATTATTCCGTTTGTGCCAAAAGAAGACATTAAAGGAAGACATCTAATGTCAGTTCTGCGCCCAAACAACAAATTTTCTACAATGCGGCCAATATCGGCTATCATCAGTGATGAGATGATTTTTCAACCTCTTTTAACATTGTATAGATTGACCTAAAGGGAGCCATATGAACGCAGAAAAAATCTGGATTGAGTACCGCGCACGTATTAAGGCGTTTTTACACTCCAAGGTTTCGAACCCTGCCGATGTAGAGGACTTGCTTCAGGAGATATTCATCAAAACATTTAGAGGTATTTCTGCTTTGGACGACCAGTCGAAAGTACATTCCTGGCTGTTTCAAACAGCACATCGAACGATTATTGATTTCTATAGGAAGAATGGCCGGGTTAATGACGTACACCCTGATGATCTTTGGTATTCAGAAGGGGACGCTGAAATACGGAATGAACTTGAGCGATGCGTTGAGCCTTTCATCGCTGCTTTGCCGAGGGAGGTAGCCCAATTGTTGACGGCTATTGATATCGAGGGACAGTCTCAAAAGGATTATGCCACTGCCCATGGGCTAGCCTATTCCACGCTGAAAACGCGTGTTCAAAACGGGAGGCTCGCTCTTCGTGCCGTCTTGGACAATTGTTGCAAATTTACGTTGGATTCGCGGGGAAATTTATCAGAATATCATTTCAAAACAGGTCGTTGTGATAATTGTTGAGTTTCTCTCCGTCTTTTCTCATGTGTGTTCGTCTTACAGATAGAACCGACAAAAATGAAGGAAAGAGCGATGATAAAAATAGTAAGTTTCAAAATTTGTCCATTTGTACAGCGTGTAACTGCACTGCTTGAAGCAAAACACATACCTTACGAGATCGAGTACATCAACTTAAACGACAAGCCTCAGTGGTTTTTGGATATCTCACCTTCGGGTCAAGTGCCGTTACTCATAACCGAAAGCGGTACAGCGCTTTTTGAATCCGACGCCATCGTCGAATATATTGACGAAGTAACAGCCCCTCTCGTGACTGAAACCACACCAGAACAACGGGCGCTTGATCGCGCTTGGAGTTATCAAGCCACCAAGCATTATCTTGTTCAATGTTCCACCATGACAAGCGCAAATCAAGAAACCCTCACAGAACGAAGTGAAAAGCTGAACAAAGCTTTTGCCAAGGCAGAGAAACAATTGACTGATGGTCCTTTTTTCAATGGCAAAATCATGGGCAACGTGGACGTAGCGTGGTTGCCATTGCTGCACCGTGCACTAATTATAGAACAGCATTCAGGGTATGATTTTTTGACCAGCTTTCCGAAGGTGAAGGCGTGGCAGAGAGCATTGGCTGAGACTGGTATCGCTGAGAAATCTGTCCCTGCCGAGTTTGATGAGACATTCTCCCATTTCTATTTAACCGAGAGAACATTCTTAGGGCGTGGCGCTAATTCCAATGAATCTCAAACCGAAGTTGCTCCAGCCACAGGTGGAGGCTGTTGCGGCTGATTGGACATAGCGACCTATCCGGTTATTCAGTTGGGTAGCTCACATCTGTAACCTGTTAACAGTAAGCTACTGAGTGCACCCGAACCAGACATTGGCAAGTTGGAAATTATTGCTCACTTTGTTCGCGTAGCCGAACTTTGAGCCATTCAATCAGAGGTCTGCTTCGGGTCATCAACCGACAAATATAAAGGCGGCAATACATACTTTTTTTTAGCGAATTGTATTCCACGATAATTGAAAAGGAGCGATAGGAGTGAGGTTCCGGTTTGTAATTTTGGAATACTCAAAGCAAACTCCTTTTTGCCCAATCCAATACACGAATTCATAGTTGTTGAAATTGTATATATATTCTACTTATAAATTATTGTTGATCGGGCATCTGTAACTCACTTCACTCGCATGACAAACATGGTAGAAAACTGCAAATTACATAGATTTCGGGATAAACTGAATGAAAAACCCACTGTTGATAGTTGCTTTAATGATTACCACTATCATTGCAATATGGGGGATTGTAGATACTCCGGGTTTAGCGGATTTTGCTAAAAAAACTGTGGCCACCGAATTTACCAGCCGCGCCTGGTTTATCATGCTTACGGTCAGCTTCCTGCTGATAACAAGCATTTGGTTGGCATTTTCGAAGTATGGCGCCTTGAAACTTGGCAAAGATAATGATGAGCCGGAATTTTCAACACTCTCTTGGTTGGCAATGCTTTTTTCTGCCGGTATGGGTGTTGGCTTGCTTTATTGGGGAACTGCAGAACCTCTGACACATTTTCTGTCAGTTTCTGATTTTGACGATTCCAAAACTGCCGCCGAGACAGCATTGTTTTTGACGAATTTTCACTGGGGTTTCCATGCTTGGGCTATTTATGCAGTAACCGGCATGGTGATTGCCTATTTTTCATTTCGACTAGAATATCCCAGCCTGATTAGTTCGCCTATTATTTGTGTTTTTGGGCAAACAAGATTGCCACGGATTGTCGGGTGGATCGCTGACCTGATGGCTATCGTTGCAATTGCAATTGGACTGGGTGGTTCTGTTGCTATGGGTGTTTTTCAGGTTAAAGAAGGCATTGAAGTTCTTTTTGGCCTTCAGGATACAGGCTTCGGACTAACATTAGGGGTATTTTCCGTACTATGTCTGTCTTACATTCTACCGCTAACTGTTGATTTAGGGAAAGGAATGGCTCTGTTGTCAAATGCAGCAATGTTAGTTGCAGGCGCATTGCTAATATACCTGTTGTTAATGGGTCCAACCTATTTTTTAATGGGCGGCATTGTACAAGGCATGGGCGAATATCTAGGCTCATTTTTTGTCCATGGTTTTCGTACCTTTACCTTTATGGATGATAAAGTCGGCAACTGGTTCCAGTCATGGACATTGACATATATGGTATGGTGGCTGGCATGGGCGCCATTTGTCGGCGTTTTTATTGCACGAATTTCCAAAGGCCGGACCATTCGTGAATTCCTGATATGCGTAATTACGATACCGTCGGCATTCTCAGTATTATGGTTTGGTGTCTTTGGCGGCCTTGGATTCTATGGCATTCTGAACACTGATCTGCCAATACTGAATGTGGTTCGTGATAACATTTCAGGTGTTACATTTTATGTACTTGATCAATTTCCACTATCTTCTGTAACAACGGCGGCAGTAATTCTCGCTGCATTCTTGTTCCTTGTAACCAGCGTTGTTAGCGCCGCTTTCGTTTTAGGAATGTTTTCAACCGGTGGCGATTTAAACCCATCGACAAGAATTAAACTAAGTTGGGGCTTTATTCTCGGTGCTTTAGGTCTGGTAATGATTTTATCGGACAGCATTGATGCCGTGAAATCCATTATTGCCCTTGGGGCATTGCCGTTTGTGTTTATAGTATTGTTACTGGTGGTTTGTTTTCTAAAAGCGCTGAAAAAGGAACGGATCTAAAATATGAACAATATTCTGGACACCATCATGAATATTCAAGTGTTCGCTTTTATCGGTTTGCTGATATGGCTGTATTTTAAGCCGGACAGAAAAGATCTTACTGATGAACATAAAAAAAAATAGCGGCTGGTTTATGTTTATTTTGTTGCAACAACAAATCTTCCTCTCTGGATCAGAAGCAGACATATTTCGATCTATGTATCCAGTAAAAGTGCCTTGACCAATTGTGACCTCGCGAAAGATAGAATTACAACCGCAATTCCAGAGAAGGTGGTGGACTCTCAACTTGGCGCAAATGTCTACTTATTGCGATTATTTTAGCAATAATGTAATATACGATCACCTACTTGAACCTAGTAGACTATTTCGTCCTCTCTTTGACACCGCACTACAGCCCGTTGACGGAATATTCGGAATAGAGGAACAATCATGTTGTTACGACCTATTCAGTATTTGGTTTGCATAATCGTCGCTTTATCATTGTTTACATCTAGGCTGGCCCTCTCAGCGTCGGGCGAACTAATCCTTTATACATCTCAATTACCTGAAGACGCAGAACGAACCATTCAGGCATTCTCGAAACATTCTCCCGATATTCAAGTCTCCTGGTTGCGTAATGGAACCAGCAAAGTGATGGCATTATTGCGTAAAGAATTAGCTGTGGGTGATCCAAAACCGGACGTTATACTGATCGCCGATAGCATGAACATGCAGTGGCTTAAGCAACGGGGGCACCTGTGGGCCTATAAAGAAGCACCAGTTAAAGGGTTTCCGGACTCCATCATCGATCCTGACCGGACTTATTTTGGTACGAAATTCATCACAACGTTAATCGCATATCATACCAGCGCGATGAAACCGGCCGCCTGGTTGGATCTTCTTCAGAGCTCGGCGCGGGACCAGGTTATTATGCCCAATCCCCGCTATTCTGGTGGTGCTACAATTCACCTTGGCACGTTATCGATGGCTCCCGATCTGGGATGGCTGTTTTTTGAAGATTTAGCCAACAATGGCGGTATTGCGGTGCGTGGGAACGGTAATGCCATCAAGTCTGTAGCGCAAGGCGACAAACAATACGCTATTGTTGTCGATTTCCTAGCGCGAAATTACAAACTCAAAGGCGCCCCTATTGACTACATTTTCCCGCGTGAGGGTGTTAGCGCAATTACGGAACCGGTCGCCATTATGAACAAAGCTAAGAATAAAGAAGCTGCGAAAGCGTTCGTTGACTTCATTTTATCAGATGAAGGACAGCAGCTGGTCACCCGTCAGGGCATGATACCCGCAAAAAACGGCATATCGCCACCGGACGGCTTTCCCAGCATCAACCAGATTAAGGTAATTCCTAGTGATATTCCTCAGATTTTGAAAATCGACGATCAAAATAAGGACCGGTTTGCAGAACTGTTCGGTGGGTAGAGAATGGGTTTGATAAAAGAGGCGACTGCCATCGAAAACCCGCAGCTACCCATGTTCAAAAACCTTGTATTAATGCTGTTTTGCATCACTGGTATTCTAGCAATCGGTGCCGTTTCTTATGCCGTGAATGATAAAAACAATGAACATTTACGCGCTGTATTCTTACAAGTAGCAGAGGACCGTATATGGTCACTTGAAAACAATCTGTCGCATGATCAGGATATCCTGCGGGCGATTGCATCAACTATGACAACATTTAACACAGTCAACCAAGCCCAGTTTTCTGAACTTACCGGAAGTCTCTTGACCAAAGACACAAGCTTCAAGGCCGTATTCTGGGTTCAGCGAGAAGACAGTGGAAACAGTCGTGATAGCAAAGACAACTTTCGATATCCGGTTGTTCTTGGTAATCCGGCAGGCCCATTCGAAACAATTCATGGATTCGATATGGCTGGCTTACCTGATATCCGCGATGCACTATTTGAAGCACGAGACAGTGGACAGATGGCCACTTCCGATGCCTCAACTTTACCCAAATTAGGTAGCCGCGACACTGAAATATTGGTCATACTGCCGATTTATAAGTCTGGCGTTTTGCTGCGCCGTGTTAGCGATCGGCGCCGGCACCTGCGTGGCTTCATCGTTGGGATCTCAGAGGTCGCTCGCATTTTCAGAAAATCAACGGCGCGTTTTACATCACCAGCAGCCTTCGCTGACAGTGATCTATTTTTGTTCAACAAGGCAGAAATGCTTGGCGAACAGTTGATTTTTACAAGTACTGAAAAACAACGCAGCGAGCGTGACTTGCGGAACGATGTGCACCTTACTTACACAATTGAAAACATCTCGCGAGACTGGTTAGTGATCATTGCGCCATCCACAAACCTAAAAACAAATACGATATTCATCCCGGCAGTCCTAATATTTGTAACCGGTATGATGTCAGTGTTTATCCTGACATTTTATATTTACCAAACGTTGCGGCAGACAGCCATTGTTAAGCTAAAAGTTTCGGAAAAAACATCTGAATTGCTATACAGCGAACGGCGATTTCGGAGATTGTTTGAAAATGCAGAAATTTCGATCTGGCGCGAAGATTATTCGGAGGTTTACTCTGCGCTAGACAAACTCCGTACTCAAGGCGTTAAAGATATTCACCAATATCTAATGGAGAATGAGCAAATTGTTTGGGAGATGGCCGCCTCAGTAAAGGTTACGGGCGTAAATGCTGCGACTTTAAAACTTTTTGCGGCAAAATCTGAAGAAGACTTCATTTTTCAAATCGACAAGACGTTCGGATCAAACGCAATAGACGTGTTCAGGGATCAACTTTGCGCCATTTGGAATAAAGAAGAAATGTTTCGCGCAGAAGCGGAATTCAGGACCCTCGATGGCCATACTGTCAATTGCATCTTGTCGTTACCTCTCCCGGAGACAAAAGAAGGAATGCGAAGCATTCCAGTCAGCATGCTCGATATTACCGAACGCAAACAATTAGAACAACAAGTGCGGCATGCCCAAAAAATGAAAGCTGTGGGTCAGCTGACCGGTGGTATAGCACATGATTTCAACAACATTCTCGGTATTGTTATGGGCAATCTGGAAATCCTCAAACAAATGCTGGAGGGCGTTGAAAAAGCCGCACCTCGTATAGAAGCGGGCCTCAAAGGAGCCGCACGCGGAGCCGTTTTAACCCGAAAACTTCTTGATTTTTCACGTAAAGAAGCCGGCAGCATACAGAGAATATTGATCAATCAATTTATCCGAGACATGAAAGATCTTATTTCCAAGTCCCTAACCGTGTCGATCAGTGTCGAATTACACTTGAACGAGGATGTCTGGCTGGTCGACATCGACCCAGGAGACCTTCAGGATGTTATTATAAATCTTGCTTTAAATGCGCGGGACGCCATGCCTGATGGCGGTAAGCTGGTAATCGAGTCTCAAAATAAAGTACTCGATGAAACCTATACACGACGTAACCCGGGAAGTAAGGCAGGCGAGTTTGTCATATTATCGGTCAGTGACAGCGGCTATGGCATGACAGCAGAGGTCAAAGAGCATGTGTTGGAACCCTTCTTCACCACCAAGGAACAGGGTAAGGGAACCGGGCTTGGCCTCAGCATGGTATATGGCTTCGTCGAGCGATCCGGAGGGCATCTTGAGATCCACTCGAAACCAGAAAACGGCACGACAATCCACCTTTTTCTGCCGCGGGCAGAAAAAAACCTAATCAGAAATCAAACTGTTGAATTGGTTGAATTCGATAGCCTGTCGACGGGCACGGGCACGATATTGGTTGTTGAGGATGAAGAAGGCTTACGTGAAATAGCCGTTATTTATCTTGATAGTCTGGGATATCAAACACTGACTGCAGAAAACGGCGATAAAGCCTTGAAGGTTTTGAACGACGGCCATGACATTGACCTGTTGTTCTCCGATGTCGTTATGCCTGGAGATATGGATGGCTATCAACTGGCAGTGATAGCCCATGATCAAAATCCCGAACTCAAGATACTATTGACAAGTGGATTCACCAAGAAACGATCAAAACTGCGCAATGCCGAAGATGCGTATCTGGCCAATCTTAACGACCGAATATTGAATAAACCCTATAACCTGACAGAGTTGGCAATGGCTCTAAAGAAAACACTAAAAGAGCTGAATTAATGCCTACTTTTGGCCACGAACCACCTTTATCCCCTCCCCGAAATGACTTCCGCCTAGCCACGTTCAACAAACATTTTCGACAATAAGGTCAACTTACAGCACGAAACGGGAAAAATAGAACGGTCCTGATTTAGCCTTAGAAGTGCCGAACATACTTTAAATTAGAGCCAACAATAATCCAATCCTGTTTAAGCTTGTTTGTGGCTCCTGCAGTTCTTGCTGTCCGAAATATGTTTATCCCGGCCCAGATACACCCAATGAACGTTGGAACTGCGTTTTGTAGGCTTGATTGGAAAACGCGGTAGAACTTTACGTGCAGTGGCCACGGGGCCAGTGGGTGGTAACATATTTGTGGATTTAATTTGGGATGGAATGGGTGCCAATTACCTTGACGATTTTGACGTCGATATTGTCTATGATGCTTCAGTTGTCTCCTATGAAGGCGCTTCCATTGACCCGGTATTCGGGGTTGATCCTTTTGGCTGCTTTATTTGTGGGGACGGCTCAGTTCCGGTCTTATCGATCTATATGAAGTCTCCTTCGATACCCCCCTTGATTTAAAATCTAATCAGGATGGCCTGGGCAATGGGTTCACACTGGCGACACTTCAATTCAAGGGCTTGGTGGACGGCATAACCGATCTGGTACTAAGCGGAACCTTTGGTAATGAGTTTGGTCTTGGCTTTGCCCATGACGTAATCGATGGCAAGATCATTGTCGGCGACCGCATTAGTGTCGTCCCCCTTCCCGCTGCACTTCCATTATACGGCGCAGGTCTTGCTGTCATGGGTTTCATTGGCTGGCGTCGGAAACGTAGAACCTGAGGGATATGAGCAAGAGAGGCCGTGAAGTCCCTCTCTGAGCCTGCAAGTCGAACGTCTGCCATTCGACTCAGACACAGGGTAAGCCTCTAATCCTCTGCTGCTTTTCCTTATACAGTCGTGCGGCATCGCGAACATATTTTCGTGACATAATTTTTCTCCAACTTGTGACATATGAGACTTCCGGGTTGGGTTCAAATTGAGAAATCTCTGGTGATCGAAATTTGCTCTGGAAAGTACCCGAGACAGCCAAATTCCGAGTGCGTTTTTGACACAACTCCGCTAGTCTCCAAAAAGTAAAGCACGTCTATTCCATAGAAAAGTAGCGACAGGTAAATCCCAATGGTGATGAAAGAGCAAATACGAGCGTTGCTAAAAAGCATTGAAACAGGTGATCCCAAACCAATCACTGTGGTAAATGAAGAAAAATATATTCAGCACAATCCTCAAACCCACGAAGGGAGTGAGGGGTTAGCGGCCCTATTCAAACGATTATCCAGAACTTCTCCAAGGGTAAATATCGTGCGTGCTTTCGAGGACGGCGATTTCGTCTTTGCGCATACCGAATACGATTTTTCACGCAGGAACATAGGTTTTGAAGTCTTTCGCTTTGAAGATAATCAGGCTGTAGAACACTGGGACAATATTCAAGCGCGGATGGGCCCTAATCAATCGAACCATAGTATGGTGGACGGTCCAACTGAAGCCGTTGATCTTGAGCTGACGGAAGACAATAGAGCCATAGTTCGGTCTTTCGTTGAAACTGTCCTTGTCGCAAGTCAGATTGATCAGTTGACAGAATATGTCGACGAAGGCGGTTACGTTGAACATAATCCGCGACTTGGAGATGGTGCGTCTACATTACGCCAAGAATTGGCAAAAATGAACAACGGTCTCAGACGCATAGATTATCGTCATATATACCGTGTCTTGGCCGAAGGTAATTTCGTGCTTTGTGTCAGCGAAGGTGATTTTGACGGCGTCCATTCTGCCTTCTACGATCTCTTTCGGGTCGCTAAAGGAAAACTGGTCGAGCATTGGGACACAACAGAACAAATTGCACCACAAAGTGAGTGGAAAAACAATAATGGTAAATTTTGAGACGCGAGTGATAAGTGTTCTCAGAGTAGTTGTTTGATATTGTGATGTACGATTTGGGTTTATTCTGCCCTGTTGGGCAGCTCCAGTGACCGGTTCGTTCTGCCCCTATATAGGACATTTAAAAATTATATCTAGTATTGTGGATTTGCCGTCCGCCCCCCTCACTTACAGGCATGAATTGAAAGTAAAAACTTGGTCTGAAATGTGACAAAAAGGTATATTCACTTTACCTTAAGTATTCAGAGTTATTGTTTGGAAATAGCTGTCAGATTTATTCAGCGATAAGCGCAAGTGGGCTCGACCGTTTAGGCTACGACTTAACATTAAATATATTTCCTACACAATTACCACTCCGCACCAGTTTATACTTTTTAGGATTGAAGGATAAAAATTTTGGTTGCCGAGTTCTCAAAAAAATACGGAATATTAAGTTTAGCGCTTATTCTGGCACTCATTATCTTGAGCTTGGATGTTAGTCTACCATTGGGCATTGCTGGCGGTGTGCCTTACGTCGCCGCTATCTTGCTGGGGCTCTGGTTCCCAAACCACTCCCAGATTATTATTATAACACTAACTTCTGTGTCTTTAACTGTTGTTGGATATTACTTGTCCCCAGAGGGAGGGATTTCTTGGGTTGTCATTTCCAACCGGGTGCTGGCCATCTTTGCTATTTTGATCACCGGTTTCATTCTCTATTTCGCAAAACCAAAGAGTGCTAACCCGACAGGCGAAGACCTCAAACCTCAGAATGAAAATTCATTAGGCGCCTGGAACCCCGTCAAAATTATTGGATCTTGGAGTATTGGGGTCTCCATATTAATTTTATTTTCAGTACTTGGTCTTACCCACTTTGTAGGTAAGGAGACACAAAGTTCAATTGCATTAATCGTCCATGGTGAGCGAATTCAAAGTGCAATCGGACAAACGTTATCGCTCTTACAAGATTTAGAAACAGGGCAACGCGGATTTATTCTCACAGGTAATTCGAAATATCTCCAACCGTTCGATGTTGCTGCTAAGCATCTTCAAAGTAATATCCTTAATCTACAATCCGTCCTAACTGGCAGTTCCGTGCAGCCAATACACATTGAAACCCTCCTTCCGTTGATTGAAGAAAAGGTCAGCGAATTGGAGGAGACTATTTTGTTGAGACAACAGCAGGGGTTTGATGCTGCCCTCCTTGTGATCAATACCGATGTCGGTAAACATGTTATGGATCAAATCCGAGTTATCCTACAAATAATGAGCGACGAGGAAAGTGCCCATTTAAAGGGAGTGGAGGTTCTTGTTGAGAAGCTGCAGTATTATTCGTTGATTATTACTTATTTCGGCTTTTTACTGTTCGTCGCTGTGTCCTTAATCATCGCCAAGCGGCTAAAGGAATTTATTGATTACCGCCGTAAATCGGAGAGCATACTCTTCGTCGCGCAGCAAAAATCCCAGAAAGCGAACGTTGCTAAATCTGAGTTTCTATCTACCATGAGCCATGAAATTCGCACGCCACTAAATGGCGTGCTTGGTTTAGCCCAGTTATTAAAAGACACCGATCTTGATAAAGGGCAGATTGCGCAAGTAGATACGATACTTTCATCAGGTCAGACCCTTCTCGCTATCATCAACGACGTTTTAGATATGAGTAAGATTGAAGCCGGAGCAGTGGAGCTGGAAGAACGCGCTTTTTCATTGAGAGATTTGATCTCAACAATCACCACCCCCTTCCAAAGTTTAGCCGATGATAAAGGCTTAAAACTAATAGTGAATTGCGATCTGTCATTAAACTACGTAATCAAAGGGGACCCTGTCAGGCTTCGACAGATTTTATGGAATTTGCTAAGCAATGCCATTAAATTTACAGAAGAAGGCCATATCACCATAAAAGTCCAGGTTGTTGCTCAAACCAACGAAATCGAGGAAATAGTACCGGAACTAAAAGACCAATTGATTTATTTCTCCATTGAAGATTCAGGCGCAGGCATTTCATCTGACCGAGTAGGTTCCATTTTTGATGCCTTTACACAGGAAGATAACACGATCACCCGCAAACATGGTGGCACTGGCTTAGGTTTGTCTATCGTAAAACAACTCGTCAGCTTAATGGGCGGGGCAATAAGCGTAAAAAGTCAAATTGGTGAAGGAAGCAATTTTTATGTCTACATGCCTTTCTCAAATCCAACGCATGAAGAGAGCGAAAATGTTTCGAAGCGGCATGAAGACATTTCAATCCGGGAAATCCGTCCTCTGAAGATCATCCTTGCTGAAGACAATGAGGTAAACGCGGTAATCGCAAAATCCTTTTTGGAAAAATTTGGTCATGAAGTAAGCCATGTTGAAAATGGTAAACTAGCTGTGGATGAGGCTGCTGATGGCTGGGCTGATCTCATCTTGATGGATATTCATATGCCTGAAATGAACGGCATTGATGCTACAAAGGCAATCCGTTTGACTGAGTTGGGAAAAGCTCTCCCCATCATTGGATTAACAGCAGAAGCCTTTGCGGAAAGACACGTTGTATTTAGAGAAGCCGGGATGAACGATGTCCTCACAAAACCTTTCACAGAGCAACAACTGGCAGATACGCTTGTAACTAACAGGTTAGTTGAACAGCACAGCGTCAACCAAAACGCAGAGTAAATCACGGTTTTAGACACAACGACGAAACCAACTGGGATTCCGATTTTTGATGAGAGCATGTTTGCAAATTTGCGAAAAAGTTGCCCGCAAAATTCTTTTCATCAGCTTCGCTACCTTCACTTGGAAAGAGTAGGATCGTTTTGAACAATCTTTCAGCAATCTGCACGGCAGCATGGTCTTTTTTACAGTCATTATGTAAACTGGGTTAATGAATGGATTAAAAGCTCACAGGTCAGATTACAGCCTGAAATTTTGAAAAACTAAATACCGCCATCTTGCAAAGGTCGCTGCATAATCACAGTATCCACCCACTGGTCAAATTTTAAGCCGACTGAGCGCAATATACCTACCTTTTGAAAACCTTGACTTTGGTGCAATGCAATCGATCCAGCGTTGCCAGAATCTCCTATTATGGCAACTATCTGCCGTAACCCAACATTTTCACACCGGCTGACCAAAGTTCCTAAAAGAGCTCCACCCGCACCAACCCCGCGGTGATCCTTATCAACATAGACCGAATTTTCGACTGAGTGCCGATAGGCCGGTCGAGGCCTGTAGATGCTGGCGTATGCATAACCGACTATTTGCTTATCCCGCTCCGCAACAAGATAAGGAAATCCAAGATTCAAAATTTCATTCCTACGCGATGCCATATCTTGCAAACTAGGCGCTACCTCCTCGAAAGTAGCAAAACCATTTAGAACCTCATAAGTATAGATCGAGAGAATGGCAGGCAGGTCTGCCGCGATTGAGTCCCGGACAATTAGTTCACCCATTTGAATTTTCCACCACCATTAATTAAAACTACCCTCACCTATTGGAAACCTCCAAATATGACGGCGGCAATTACGAGTGCAAAACCTGTCAAGGCTTGTACTATAGCGCCTCCCGCTAAAATCCAAATGACCCGCCGTTCGCTTTCGATATTCTTCAGCGCGTCACGTCGGACCAGCCAATAGAAACTATCGTTTGGCAGGATTGCAATGAATGATCCCAAACAAATTGTGAGAACCGCTGCAATTGGAGATATATCTGAACTGGCAACGATTGGGGCCGCAACAGGTGCAACAGCAGCAAATGTTGCCATGCTGGAACCCTGTGCCAGCTTGAACATCGTTGTGAGAGCAAAAAGGCTAAATAGGCAAAACAGACCTGCTCCAGATGGGAATACGTCTCCTATGGCTACAAGCGAAGTCAACATTGCCCCAAACGCCGTTGCTGCACCGATGATAAGGAGAAGCGATCCGGTCATGCGAACTGAACTGTCCAGGCATGCACGTCGCTGAGTGCCTGGGCAATCCAATATAGCAACGACAGCAGCGACTAAGAGAGCGCCTTTGGGAAGGGTTGCGAGCTCAACTATGGGCAGTGCCGAGAAATCAAACATGGCGCCAATGACAAGCAAAAGAGCCATAATCGCAAAGGGCGTCAACGGACGCAGGGTGGGAAACTTCAATGAAGAGATTGGTAAGCCGGAACCGGGGCTTGGCATTGCCCCAACACTTCTCACCCAGATTGCTCCAGCGCCCCAAACCGGGATGAGCAATGCCAATCCATAGAGCGGCAATGATGGATCGGAAACTCCCAATCCAGTGGCGACAATCAATGGTCCAGCCGGATATAAAAGTTTGAAGCCCGCGTATGATCCAAAGGCCACATCCAATTTCTGACGACCGGCAATAGGGGATAAGGCTGCATAAGCAGTGTCGGGGCAAATCATCCCTGCACCAGCAATAGGTGAAGTCATTGTCGCCACCCCCTTAGCAGGAGAATCTTGGTGTCGTGATATAGCTGCCGCCAACGCAAAAGACGGTAACAAGATAAGCGTGAACTCTCCCAATGCACGACCAAATCCGGTATTAAAAACTCCAATTAGTTCCAGCGCGGGCATACCGCTCACTAATCCCATTCCCACCGTAATAAGGACCATCCAAACCACAAGAGGCATATCAGGGAGATAGGGATCAAGTAATTTAGATGGCATTGCGGCAGTATTCGACATGACTTACATTCCGTTTATTATGCTATATTCTCATCTTATAGCGTGTCTGAATCCTTAAAAAATGAGTAATTGAGCATAATAAGCATGACTTTAGCGCATAATAAAAACCCTTTGCCTTTGCGCGCTTTACAGATATTTGAAGCCGCAGCACGGCATCAGAGTTTTACCGCAGCAGGACAAGATATCGGCGTGACGCAAAGTGCCGTTAGCCGAAAGGTCTCTGAGTTGGAAGCTATTTTGGGTGTGCAACTTTTTCGGCGATCCGGTCCGAAACTTACCTTGACCCATACCGGTCGTGCATTAGCGGAACGCGTTTCTTATGCCCTCCGCGATTTGCAACGCGCCTGCGCAGAGGCCAAACCTGCCACAAATACCGGCATTGTAACACTTTCTATGCTGCCTTCAGTTGCGGCTAAATGGTTGGCACCACGACTTGGGCTGTTCACAAACCAGCACCCCCAAATTGACTTGCGTATCAGTGCATCACGGAGCCTGATCAATTTGACGGCAGAGGGTGTTGATGGTGCAATAAGATATGGGCTTGGCAATTGGCCGGAGCTTGAATCTATATGGCTCGGGGCGGAAACTGTCCAGCCCGTATGCGCCCCAGATTTAGTTAAAAAGTTTGCACTTTCTAGTCCATCCGATTTACTTCAAGCACCGTTGTTACATGCTGATATAGCTGAGGATTGGGCCGCTTGGTTTAGTGCTGCGGGCGTCAAGGATGCTACAGTGCCAAGAGGCCCTAAACTTGGAGACGATACAGCGATTTTGCAGGCAGCCCTATCCGGTCAAGGCGTCGCGCTAGGAAGGTCACTTCTTGTAAAAGAAGATTTGGAAGCAGGCCGATTAGTTGCACCGTTCGAGGAAAAACTTGACGCCAGTTACAACTATTGGTTCGTGTTTCCATCCGGCGAAAGCAAAAACCTTACGACAGTAAAAGACTGGATAATTCGAGAATTCGAAGGGGGGCTAGCTGGCTTCCGGTCAGTGGAAGCCAGACTGGAGTAATTTCAAAAGCAATTCGACGCCAATTGCGTATGCACGAACATCCCCTCTTGGATCACGCGACTGCATGGCTTGGGCTTAGTTGGTAATAATCAACTGCCTTAACTGTGAAACAAATCATGATTGACCGTCACAAATGCAGCATTGTCATTAAAGCCATGGTTATAACTTTAAGCAGAAACCGTTATTCTAGCCTCTTCTTTTTCGCGGATTTTTGGCAGATATCTTCAAAAAACGCCACCGATTGAGAGCCCGAAATCAATATTTTTTCATCCAAAATAAAAGCGGGAATGCTTTGAATATTGAATGCCTTTTGTCGCTCAATTTTGCGATCCAGCGGCTCCATAAGCTGGGTTGAGGAAAGTACATTCTCTGTCGAAACTCTATCCAGTCCAACTTGTACAGCAATATCCAGCAAAGCATCAGTGTTACTAATATCCTGCCCATCAGCAAAGTAGGCTTTGATCAATCGTTCATTGAGTTCGGTCTGTTTATTAAATTGTTCTGACCAATGCATTAACTGATGCGCTTTTTGTGTATTATAGTATTTCTCTCTTTTTGAAAAATCTATGATAACCCCTGCACTTTGTGCGGTTTTTACAAGTGATTTTTGATAATCGAATAGTTTGTGATCATCCCATCCGAAACGGTTTTTAAAATAACCTGCAATGGTTTCACCATTTTCATCCATTTCAGGGTTTAATTCGTAGGGAAGGAAATGAAAATCTACTTCGAGATTTAAATTTTTGATTGCCATTTGTATGTTGTTATAACCAATTGGGCACCACGAACATACGATGTCGTGAACCATTTCGATTTTCAAATTTTTCATGATAAATTCTCTGTTAATTGGTGTTTCACCTCGAGTTTGTCGGAGTCGAGTGACACTGCTTGATATTTCGGACAATATTTGTCTGAACACAGGATCAAAACAGGTCGAGCCGGTCAGGTGCTTTTATTACTGCCTTAATGTCTTCCGATATTCTGCAACGGGTTGCCCACCGAGTCCCCAATCTTCCAGCGCCACTTCATTGATTACGACGAAGGTAGAAGCAGGATTCTTTCCAAGTATCTTTTCTAAAAGGTCAGTTGTACCCTTAATCAGTGCCGCTTTCTGTTCCGCTGAAGGACCTGTCCCATTCGGGCCACCTTCTCGAGTAATTTTTATGTTTACATATGGCATTTAGACCTCTCCCTTTTGAAGGTTATACGTGAAGATTTTGGACATGATTTTCCAACCACCATCATCAGATGTAACAGTCAGAAAATCGAGATACTCACGTCCCAGCATACTCATCCTTGCTTTTACAAAGGCCATGTGCGATCCGCCAAATTCGATCGAGAGGATTTGATTATTTTGCTGCTCGCCCTGACTTGCGGGCGGTGTACGCTGCCTGATGATTTTGAGATACTCGCTACGGGAACAGTTTATATATTGCCCTTTTGTCATATTCACGTAGCGCGCATCCGAATGAAAAACGTCAGCTAGTATTTTGTTGTCGGCAAGGTAGAGACCATCAAAATAGCTCTCCATCAGGCTCACGATATCCTTGTATGCGATAAATTTACGCATTAGAGCAATCCTTTAGCTAGTATTGCGGCTTTCGTTGAGGGGTGTGAAGTAAAAGAACAGGCACGGGGTTTATAAAAAAGTCTCATATCAAAATTCCTTGTACTTTGTTTTATGCTTATGCACCCAAAATATGGAGAAATTCGATCGATTGATAATATTGAATTTTCATGATAATAATTCGTAAAACTAATCATGTTTGGATGTTTTATGACCTATGAACAACTGGTGATGCTGAACGCAATTGTCACCGAAGGGACTTTCAGGGCAGCAGCTGAGCATCTGAATAAATCTCAATCTGCCATTAGTCATATGATCAAGAAACTTGAGAGTGAGATTGATTTCAGCCTCTTTTCAAGAGAGGCATATCGACCAAAACTAACACCATCGGGCGAGGTTTTTTATCGGCAAGCAACGCGGGTAATACAACAGATGCAGCAGTTGGGTAATTTAGCAAAGAATTTACGCGCCGAACAGGAAGCTCAGGTTTTGCTCGCCGTGACAGCGACATACCCCCTACAACCCTTTTTACAAATTGTTGGCGAAGTCACAAACGAATACCCAATGACCCATATTCGCCTTTCTCGGGAAAGCATGGGCGGCCCCTTGGAACGGCTGCTGAGAGATGACGCCAATATCATAATTGCAGCACTAGATGATGTTCCCATCGATCAGGTAGAAGCGATCCCGTTTGCTCAGGTAACTATTGTGCCAGTTTCTCATCCCAAATATGGTCCTGCGCACAATGCCCACATAAAAACTATCTCTGAAATGCAAAGTTATACACAAGTTATCGTGTCTGATAGCGGCAGTGGAGAGTTTGAACAGAGCCGAGACTTGCTACCGGGCGGGCTACGTTGGACGGTATCTGATTTTGCAGCGAAGAAAGAAATCTTATTAGCTCAAATGGGCTGGGGCGGAATGCCCAGACATCTTGTTGCAGAGGAATTAAAACAGGGCAAACTGGTTGAACTCAATGTTGAAGGCTATCCACCGCGTCATTCACAGCTCTATCAAATCCGCCGAAGAGATAGCGAAGTTGGTATTGTCGCCCAATCTATTTGGCAACATCTTTTGTCTATATCTGGTCGCTTTCCTGAAAACAACATTGAATTATAAGCGTTAATCACAATCGGCAGCGGGTCTGTGCCACATTCTAGCTTAGCCTGCTCCATCCGCAAAAACAGACTCCAAAACGTCTCAATTTCACGACAATTCCATTGTGATCCCAGGGAGTATCCTAGTTCAGGTATGGGCTCATGGTTGAACGATTTCCGTTTTTGAAGAACCTCTCAATAGCAGTATCGCTGTAAGAATGAGTGTCGCGCTAGCGAAGATGAGGGAAGTTGCAAAACTTTTCGTCAGTTCATGGACAAAGCTGGCAAATAGCGGTCCAATCATTTGCCCGGTGGCGAATGACGCCGTCATGACGGCAATATGTCTCATAACGTCCTGAGGTGGGGCGACGCGATGTGCTTCTTTCATACCGGTCATCGTGATGATCATGAAAGTCCCGCCAACACAGAGTCCCCCCGTAAGAATGGTAAAAATATGCGGATAAATTGCCGGCAGGAGAAGCCCCACCGCCATGATGACCTGACTTGCCGCCCATATTTGCCGATTGGAATATCGTTTTTGAAATCTTGAAGCGAGAAGTGTTGAAATGAAAGCGGCTGCCCCAAACATCGGCCAAGCCCACCCAAAAACAAAGGGGGATTGAACAATTTCTCGGGCCATAATCGGCAAATAGGTGGCCGGAATTATGTAACCAACCCCCATTGCCCCATAAGCGGTGATTAAACGCCAATCCAGTGGGCTTCGTTGTGTTTCACGATGGTTGACGGCAAGTCTGGCGTCGGGAATTTCCGGCCCCATGTTTAAACAGATAATGCTAATCGCGCTAAATGAAAGGATACCCGTTATCAGCCAGCTTTGGGAACTGTCGATATGGTTTGCCATAAAAGCCAGATACCCTAATCCGATGATGGAAATTCCCATTCCGACGCCAGAGAAAACCCAGACTTGGTACTCTGTACGATTAATTTCTGCCAGATGTTTGACATAATAATTGCTAACCAACACGAGCGTCCAAGCGCTACAGACTCCGCAAAGCCAGCGTAATATCATCCAGACAATAAAATTGTCCGTTAAGCCCATTCCCACTGTGCCAACGGCGATAGCAAGCAGGGAAAACCTTAACATCGCCTTAGGCGGCCAGGTAATTTTTGTCGCAAAAACAGCGCCCAGCCAATATCCAAAAAGGTGGATCGAGGCAAGATAACCACCATCCATAATATTTAACAATCCATCTTCCTGCATCATCGGTAACAACGGGGTAAAAGCGAAACGACCAATTCCCATTGCCAACGCTAAAGAAATCATACCAATGAGGGTAATGCGAAAAATAGATAATTGTGATGACATAGAGACCTCGGTACGAAAACAACGAAACAATTGCCGACATCTTACAGTTCGATATACATTAAAAAAAATGAATTATTATGAACACTTACTTCTCAAAAACAGATACAATAAATTTGTTCAAATTCAATCTGTCCGATAAATAAACCTCGCTGTTTCTTTGGCTTTATTTCTATTTCCGTATAATAATGAATAGTCCCAAATTTTATAAATAATCTAGGAATTCAGCTGATACTGAATGTTCTTGAGTCATTGGCGACTGCGTCATATTTGAATTCTTATGTTTAAGGGATCACTGCCTCTAACTCAGATTTCGCTCTTCATATCTATTCCATAAGATATCCGCAATTTTAAGGATATCTCTTAATGCCCTCTTTCTTGAGAAGTAGCCTTTTATAATGGCCATTATTTGGATACAATTATTAGGCTATTTTCCTCATTTTATTCTCGAGGTTGCTCTACTCGATGCTTCATGAATAGATACAAAACAGCTTTTGGAACATTCTAAATATTAAGGGACTCAAATCTAAATGCGTCTAAAAAATTGTCACAACTTTCAAGATTTCAGAACCCTGGCAAAGAAGCGGCTTCCCGGTCCCATTTTTAACTATATTGATGGCGCCGCTGACGATGAGGTTACATATCGTAGAAACACGGCGAGTTTTGATGAATGTGACTTAGTGCCAAATGTTTTAAGCGGTGTTAAAGATATCGATATGTCTGTCACTGTCATGGGACAAAAGCTAGACATGCCGATTTATTGTTCACCCACCGCTTTGCAACGCCTATTTCATCATGATGGTGAATATGCTGTCGCAGCTGCAGCAGAAAAATTTGGAACTATGTTTGGTGTGTCTTCACTGGGCACCGTTGGTCTCAAGGAAATAAGGGAAAAACACTCGAAC